>Ga0208599_1000046_pt1 | contig 44164 bp, 46 predicted proteins | sample LakMenEpi17Aug12_FD_150706 | JGI IMG/M metagenome (GOLD analysis project Ga0208599, IMG submission 150706) | Freshwater microbial communities from Lake Mendota, WI - 17AUG2012 deep hole epilimnion (SPAdes) | ecosystem: Environmental > Aquatic > Freshwater > Lake > Epilimnion/Euphotic zone ... | reverse complement strand
AGCTGCTCGCCCGCCGCTTGATGCCATGCACGCTGTAGCCCTTCTCCAGCAGCAGTTCGGCCAGGTAGCTGCCGTCCTGGCCCGTGATGCCGGTGATCAATGCAACTTTAAGAGCGGCCATATTCTGAATAACAAGATGTGACGAACGGAATTCGGTAAGGGTTAACGGATGCTGAAATTCCAGCCTAGGAGTTTATAGCACATTTCTGAAGACGGAACATTCTCCCCATTCCTTGTTGGAATTCTGAGCGCTGTTCTCAGTATCGGGTCTGGGCCGAGCCGAGCGGTACTCTCGCCCTAAAGTTGCTGGAATGGCGGCCCCGTACAGCTTGCCGGTGTTGCGTTGATGGTCATCTGAATCCAATAATATCAGACACTTTCTAGGGCCCCGCAAACAGGAAGCGATAGTGCTGGATAGAGGCCTCGTCGCTGACCCCAACCACCACGGTGGTCTGGTGGCCAACATCGACCGCGATCTTGCAGTTGTAGCCCAGCATCCAGCCGTCCTCACCTTTGAGTTTGTGGCTGTCTGAGTCAGTGAAATTGCGTTGGGCATTGGGTTTCGGCTCCCCGACGGTAGTGGTGGGCAGGGTGCGGATGGACATAGCCAGAGAATCAACGCTGCTCGGTAGATACGGCTTTGAGAGGTCTAAGGATTGCCCCTTGTCGATCGTCAACCTGCGGGACAGCGCCGCCCGCCCTCGGACAGACCTGGCTTGGCGCTCTGGATATTGCGCCCCATTGGCATGAGCAAGCGCAGGAGCCACCCACTCGGAGGGGCGCTACCCCGCCGCAGGTGGATGCCCTCGACTCATCTGGTTGATGGCCTGCCAGATCAGGGGCACCAGGCCAATCGCCTGGGCCTGCCCCAGATTAAAGGGTGGGCCGAGCTCAGACGCCATGAGCGGTGGCATGGACGGCGAAACCAAGCGCCAACCCAGCGCGCGCAAGCTGCGCTGGAGCCCGTGAGCACGAGGCAAAGACCCGGCCGCTCCTGCACGGGCTGGTGTGAACGGCTGGATCGGCATCGATCCGCTGCCCCAGCTGCTCCGGCCTGGCCAGGTGGATTCTCCTGTACCGCGCGGGTCGAACAGGAAACAATTCTGGGCCGGAGGCTGCAGAAATAGCCGGACAACCGCCATTACCGGAGCCAAAACGAAGTTCCGGTGCCATTTCAAGCGGCCTGTTACTCCTTCATGGTGGGTGGCTGGGGTTTGGGCCACCTGAGGCTTCATCAAGGAGCATGGGCGCCACGGGCAGGATGGCGGCTGCGGTCGGCCTGAATGTCGGCAGGAATTTCGGGGAAATGGCGCCCGGCCAGCAGATAGCACCAGTGGCGGGCGCGGTCCACAGCGCCCACCTGGGCGTAGCGCACCTCCCGCTCAATCAGAAGGCGAACCTGTTCTTGCATGCCGCGGTGATTGCGGATGGCCAGATGCCGCAAGCCCTCATAGGTTTGATTCGAGAGCACCCGCAAGCTCAGTGATGGAAATTCACTCCCTGCCAGCTGACCTCATGATGCCTTCGTGATTCGGTCCACGCCCCGCCGCCCCAGCAACCGCAGCGGATGCAGCCGGCTCCAGCGGGATGCCTGTGTGGGGTATTAGCTCTGAAAGCTTGGATCGGCCAAAGGAAGCAGCCGCTGTAGATCAGCGGTGCGGATCGGGAAAGGCATGCGTGCATGGCCCCGCTGTTTCTCCATCACTCCAAGCCACCGCCCAAAGCACTGGTTTGCGCCATAGTCCGCCTCGACCAGTGCGCGTGACTGGATGGAGCAGCGCTGCCGAAGGTCTGGGTCACGGCTCTGTCCCGCCAGCGCAGCAGCCGCCTCAGCTGGATCATTTCCCACCAGCAACCCTGTCTGCTCATGGTGCACCAGCTCCGGCTTAACGCTCTCAATCGCCCGCACCAACTGCACCACCCCAGCAGTCATCGCTTCCAGCAGGGCCACAGGCAAGCCTTCACAGCCAGAAATCAACAAAATCGCCTGGCTCGGTTGAAGCAGCGGCTGCACCTGCTCGGGGGGAACGCGACCGTGGAAGTGGATTCGGTTGGCGAGGCCGCCCTGATGAACAAGCTGCTCGCAGGTTGCTCAGTCTGGACCGTAGCCGATCAGGTGGACTTCAATCTGCCTAGAGACCCTGCAGGCGTGGATGAGGGTGTGCACCACCTGATGGATGCACTTCTGGCGCTCCACCATGCGGCCGCTATACACCACGCGGAACGGTTGATCCGAGAAGCTGGCCTGGGCCGTTGGCAGCGTGATGCCGTAAGGGATCACCTGCGGGCTGCTGGCGGGCAGGCGCTGGCGCAGCAGCTGGGCAAAGAACTGGGAGAGGCAGACGCTGCTGGCTACTTGGGTTTCCGATGTGAGGCCTTCGGCGACGCACCAGTAATCGGGTCGTCGGAATGCATGGTGAAGATCCAGGGCAGGCTCTGGCTCAGCATGGTCGGACAGGGATATTCAACCCAGCGCCGGACAAGCCCTTTTCTGATCTGCTGGATCGGGCCTAGAAGCGTGTCGCATGTTGCACCGTGCTTCGGCGGCAGTGATTGAGCTCCGTTGAAGTCGGACTTACCCGACCGCAGCCGTGGCGGTCTGAACCAGGCCCTCAGGCCGCCAGCATCGTTGCCCTTAACAGCTTGAGGATGTTGTGGGTGGTGGCCATCAGTGCCCACTCCCCGTTCACCTTCTCAAGCCCTCGCAACCCAGGGCCGATTCAAAGTCTCAGCAAGCATCGGGCTGGGGTTGCCGCCGCGCCATTTCCAGCAGCATCGTGATGTCGTGCATCACCATCTGTAAGCCAGCCCGGATCGACCGGAACCCAGCCAGGCGCAACAGGTTCATGGCGGCGGTTCGCAGCGTGGCCATCACGCCGGCGCCATTGCCCCGGTAGCGGTGGGCATCCTCATGGAGCTGGGTGTCACGGATCCAGTGCCAGCCCTCGATGCTCCAGCGGTCCCGCACCAGTTGCAGCAGGGCTTCTGGCGCGGTGCGCAGGCTGGTGAGAAACAGGTGGGTGGCTTGAAACGGCTTGTCGTCACGGGTGCCGCTGGCCGTGACTTCCACGATCCAGCTGGTGCCGATCCAGGCCTCACGGATGTGCTCTGGGGCCGCTTTGGCGCGTAGCGTCCAGCTGATGTCACGGCCATGACCAACCTCGTGATCCGTTGCCACAAAAGGGATGTGCCGCTTTCCCTGGAACGGAGATCGGATCTGACGGTGCAGCGTCTTCTGGTTGGCTTTCACTGTCAGCAGGAAGTCGGCCCCCTGCTCCTGGAGGAGTTGAAAAACGGCTTCTGGGTGTGGAGCGCATCCGCCTGGATCAGCACACCGTCAAGATCGAGCTCGCCGAGCAGCTGCCGCAGCACCGCCCGCTCGTGGTTTTCTCCGGTGGCGTAGCAGGCCTGGCTGATGGCCACACCGAGGGCGGCCGAATACAGCGTGACCTGGGCAATGAACGCTGAGCCCCCGCCGGCGGTGGGCTCGATCGACCCCCTCAGGGTTTTACCGTCACAGACCAGCTGATCGAGATCCGCTGCGCCACAAGGGATCTGGGCGATTGTCCAGTCACGGATCGCGGCGCACAGGGCTGCCACGTCCACCTGCTGGAAGAAGTAGCGGAACGAGGAATCCGATGGTGGCCGCCGCAGCTCCACGTCCAGCGCCTCGGTGAGCACGGCGTGGTGGCGAATGGCAAAGCGCTCCAGATCCCGCAAGCTCTGGCAGCCACTCAGGATTCCGAGCACGGCCACCAACAGCAGACACCAGGCCGGGAACCGAACCCCGCGCCGCATCCGCGCATCGGGGATCGACCTCAGATAGCTGATCAGGTCGAGATCGATTGCAGCGGAAGCGCTTTCAAGCACAAGGAGGGGGCGATTCCGCCGACCTCAGCCCATGCTGACAGCCCTGGCAAGAGAGCCTGTGACAGACTTTGAATCAGCCCTGGAGGCTGCCGCCGCTGGGGCTGCCCTGGGTGAGGTGGGTGATCACCTCCGGCAGGGGTGCGGTGGGCTCGAGCGGTTCCAGTTCGGGAGCGGGCACCATCAGGTCGGCCACGGTGAGTGTGAGCTGACGGTCAAAGGCACCGGCGGGTTCGCCACATTTACTTGTAGTTACCCTACCGGCATTCATAGGCTACACAATACCAAGTTATTCAGGGGGCTCTTCTAATAGCCAGCTGCCTATGAGTTGTTCTTTACTTCGAGCCATATAACGGGAGTAGACGACCGATCGGATCGACGGCAGCCATGCCATTTCTACCCAATCGAAGGAACCTAGCGGAATCCAACGATCGCGCCCCCTTAAAATGAATAAAGGGTACTGCCCCTATCACAACGGCCAAACGACCACAGAAACAATGAGCAATAAGATCGCAAGTGTGTAAATAACTAGAGATTTAAGTACTGCTCAGACAGATTAAGCCTGGAATGCACTAGTCTAGATTATCTCATTCCAGGATTCAAAAGGTCACCCCATGGCGGAGTACAACTCAAAGTCTTCACGATAGATCTTAATGAGAATACTCAAGGCATATTTATCTATATCGCATTGCTTGGCAAGCGTGGATCCTGGATTCAATTGATCGAAGTTGATTTGATGGCCGACCTTTTTTGAAGCCCATTTCTCGGCACGGGATAGATCTTCTAGTCTGACAAGGCAATTGATTGCGATTCTACCCGACGTATCCTTCAGAAAATCAACCTGTTTTTTAAAGTGAAAATATGATAAGACATGAGATTGCAAGCCAGGATCGACAAGCGCGCAGGCCAGCTCAGAAGGTTCATTAAAATCGTTAAGGTGCTTCAGAGCAAAAGCGCGATCAGATTCATTCATCCCCCCGCCCTTTAGAAAATAAAAGGCGGAAACGAACCTTGCCACTGGATCTCGGAGTACGGCCATTGTTTCAACTTTTCTCATTGAATGCGGGAACATGTCCTGCCACTTCGCGAGAGAGCGATGCCCTAACGCAATACCATATAGCGCCATTGAAATGCTTGTACCCGCAGCCTTCGGAACATGAATGAACGCGATGCCCGTTTTTAAAAAACACTCCGGAAACCGCTCGTGATGCCTAGCTGTAGCCTCATATTCCCGATAACGAGAGGAAAAGCGGCATGCAGCTGCTTTCGCCAGATTCTTGGCTTGTTTAAATCCAATTAAAGCTGTTTGATGATTCTTCTTTGCGCCATAATCACTCGCGATTTTAAGTAAAGGTAGAAGGCCATAGACCGCACTGCCATCAGTTGCTTCACCGACGCTATTTGTGCGAGACTTTTTCAACAGAAATTGACCGCCTGGAAGAACATGTAGTGTTTCTCCAACTGCATCTGCAAAGTACCGCATAAATGGGTTTACCAGCGATGGTTCATAATTCCGCGAGTGTTGCCACACGTCATCAGTGAAATCGTCCCCGGCAAGCACACCTCCCTCTCTGAGCTTCGGCCACATGCTTATAGCATCGATAACGATTCCACGCAATGAGTGGTCACCATCGATGTAGACAAAATCAAGGCTTTGATCTTCAATCTTTTCGCGAACTTCCAAGGTTGTTCCGCGCAACAAGCGAACTTTGTCCCGGGCAAAGGCCACAGAATCCATCGCTTGTCGATAAACACACTCAAACTCATCATCACTTATGTTAAAAGGCTTGTTCCAACCCTCCAAATGTCGCCAACTATCGATTAAGGCGTATGAATTGATGCACGAACACGACAAGAGCAAGTGGCGCGCGAACTCCCCCTTCCATACCCCCACCTCTGCAATGCGAGAATACTGATGTTCGTTAATAAATCTCGTCCACATAGCAAGCCGCGGTTCAATATCCATGATTATTAAAGAGCAAACGCAATGTTAATCTGGCTCATGATTGATCTAAGCGCCAGCGTTAGGACTCAACAGAAGAATCGATGTTCGGTCGTGAGAATGTCAGAATATTAAATGGATAAACCTCGTCAGATTCAGCCATTTGCGAAAAACTAAAGTCTTCTGAACTGTAGCCCAATAAGGACCCGATAGTGACTAGAGCATTACCGCTGTTGCGAGAATCAATCACCTCGAAACCCGCACGAGACAAGGCAGATGTAATAGCATCAATGCTAAACCTGTAATAATCAGTAGGAACATAGTGAATGTGCGCAAGAAATGGCACCGTACAAATGAGCCGACCATCCTGCTTTAGAAGTTTTCGTAATTCAATCAAAGCTTCTTGCGGCCTCTCAAGGTGCTCTAGGACTTGGGTGCACACGATAACATCAAAGAAATGTTGAGGCATGGTAGAAACATCGTGGATATCACAGACAAAATCAACATTCGGGCCGGGAGCAACGTCTACTACCATATATTGATCAACATAGTTAAAATAGTCTTTATATCTGGCCTCGCCGAACTCCAATATTATTCCGCCCAAGGCCTGTGCTTTTTCGGCTACGAAGTTGTTGACGTAAGACCGACCGACAGGCGTTCCTCGGGAGAACCCAAAATCAGTGCTTACTGGAAGGATTTTCCAATCCCAAAATAGTCTGAACAGGTTAATAAACAGTTGTTGCAGAGAAAGTCTTATATGATGCTTTACAATCGCAACAAACCGCTTTGAAGCTCGCATGATGTAGATTTATTTTAGATTTTTGAAAATAATTCGTATGTAGCATTAGGTTGATACTTTGTATCAGACACGATAGGTGATTTGCTAAGAACTAGTTGGGGATGAGTGTAATTGATTAATTGTCGGGCAGGCTGTTGTGAGAAGCAAAGAATCTGTATTTTGTAAGGGCCCACCGCTAAACGGAGATTCTGAAGGCAAAGGCGGATTGAAACAGATCCAGTCACAGTGTTTTCTCCTGAAAGATCAGAAGTGCCACGAGCAACATAGCGCCCGGAGTTGTCCACGAGGCAAAAGAGCATGTTACCCAAGTTGATTGGGCAGGAAAAGTTTGCATGCATACGGGTGCAAAGGGACTCGCCGAGCTCAAAATGAGGCTTTTCTACCTCCAGAGAAACACTGAGCACCTCTGGCGCCAAGTGGACGCCAGAGGCTGCTGCATCAGTGAGGTTATCGCTAGAAACCAAATAAGATTGAAGAATATTTGAAGTCAAACCAGATTCTACCATGGCACCGCTTTTCATCCAAAGAGCTCTGTTGCAAATCATTTGCACAATATGGGCTTGATGTGAGACAAATATTACACAACACCTCTCGAACATTCCAGTGATTCTATTGATACACTTAGCCTGGAAACGAGCGTCACCTACTGCAAGGACTTCATCAAGAATGAGAACCTCAGGTTCAAGTGAGCTGGCAATGGCAAATCCCAACCTTACTTGCATCCCAGACGAATAGTTCTGTACAGGAGAGTCGATAAATGTGCCGATCTCAGAAAAGTCGATAATCTCGTCGATTCGGGCATCGATCTCTCTTTTTGCCAAGCCAAGAACCGAGGCGTTGATGTATATGTTTTCCCTTCCTGTGAGGATCGGATTGAACCCAGCCCCAAGCGCAATCAGCGCCGCCACCCGACCCCGAATCGTGATGGATCCAGCATCCGGCTTGATCAAACCGGTGAGGATTTTCAGTAACGTTGTTTTTCCCGCACCGTTGTGACCGATCAACCCCAGACACTCCCCTCGCCGCAGCTCAAAGCTCACATCCTTCACCGCCCAGAACTCGTCCTTGCGGAGGTCCACATCCGCACTGCTCTGCGCCAGTCCCCCCCCGCCGCCATGCCGGCGTCCACCCAGCTCGCTGCCCAGGTCCTGCAGGCCATACCACAGCGAACGCTTGAGGCTGCGGCAAAACCGCTTGCTCACGTTCTCCACCCTCACTAATACGTCGTCGCTCATCTCAAGTAGGCAGGGGTTTCGCGGGGGTGGGCATCGCGAGGTCTGCGGAGTGCCCGATTAGAGAACAAGCAGCCGGAAGGTTCGCGGGGGAGGTAAGTGGCAAACCCAATGGGCAGGCAAATCCGTTGGTGCCGGGTTGAGTGAGCGGCAGGGACAAACCGCAACCACGCGCTTCCACCTGATTAAACCTCAGTTTGCACCCCACAGGAACATTAGCGCTATCGGCAAGGGGAACGGTAGGAGAGGCACAAACGAGGCCAATACTCACCTGATGGCAAGACTCAACATTTCGGTGGAGAAAAACTGATGGCGAGAGGCAGAGGAAATATTCTGACAGCAATCCTCAATCATGGAAGCTGAGCAATGGATACCGCTACAAACCGAGCGGGAACTCAGCGCAAGACCGCCGAATCGAGAACAACGTCTTGCAGAGAAACCCGAGGGAAAACATCCAACACTCCACCAATTATAGCATTAAAGATTTGAATACCATGGTCTATGGCATAACCAGCAACAACTTGGTACGCCTGCGTTATAATATCCCATGGGGTACTTACTCCAGACAAAGGCTCTCTCCGGCCATCGAAATGACGAACACCGTTAGGGCCAATCGAGTGATCACATCCCACTAGGTAAATCTGCTTGAAGCCCATATAGATTGCCAAGGGAATGCAATAGTCGACGATCACGGATCCGCTGCAATGCAGCAGGTCTGTTGGATCTGCAGAGAAGAGACCACGATGTACATTCCACTCATAAATATCACGGATAAAGAAGATATTTCGTCTACCCGATCCAAGAAAGTGATTCACCTGATCGCGAACTGCAAAGGGGAAGAAGCAAGTCATTCCCTCAGGGATTAAAGGAAGTAGATAAGGCAGGCTTTTGATCAAAGTGCCTCGATCAGACCAGCAAAAAAAGCTTGGTGAAAGATTGAAGTGCTCAATTCCAGAGAATATATATGACTTAACTGCAAAAGTGTACTCACCTGAAAGCGCTTCAAGATTAGTAGAGTTCAAGGAAGGGCCAGTGCCAATGATGAAACATCTCTCACCCTTGTAGCGGTCACGGAAAGTTCTATGTCTACTACTTTCTCCCGAAAGCCTATAGCCAAGCTGCTCCTTAAAATCAGGAAGGGGCGCGATCAGCCGTGCAAGTCGCCGTGAGGCCACCATGAGCAAAAGTCAACCTTAAAATTTTACATGCCAAAGTGATCCTCGCCAAGCGTGACGAATTAAGTGCCAATTAACGAAAGCAATTCGTCGTTCCTGAGCGCCCAATTAGAAGATCATGATGTGGTTTTCCAGAGAAAGCATCCACAACGACTCCAAGGGCTGATCTCGAAGCCACTAAGTTAAGCAGTAGCAACCGGCAATGCTAGATCTCAACGAAGCGGAGTTTTATCGTGTGGTGTAACTCGGGAGGATCAGGCTTGGCGTAGCCGCGGCTGACGGCTCGCCTCCCTCTGATCGCAGCTGTGGCAATGGGTGGGTCGGTCTCTGACCCTGGTCTCAGCGATACCACCAAACCAAACACAGACCATAACCCTCTCCCATAGTGGCGCCTCCGAGCTGGCTCAGCTCATGGAGGGCACCACCGCTGGCGTCCTGATCCGGGAGATCGTGGGCCGCGGCTTCTAGGACTTGTTGGAGGGTGGAGTTTCTGCCCTGACCGGAGCCCAGCTCCAAGAGCGCTGCCCCGATCAGCGCTCCATCCACCGCAGCGGCTACTGCAACGTGTGTTCACCACCAAGGTGGGCAACTTCTGAAAGGGTTCCTGGGCCGGCCGCTCGACCACAGCCAGCTAGGCCGCAGCATGCTCCTGTGCTCCCTTGCGGTGGTGGCGATCGGCATCGATGCCCTCGGCTACCCCGAGGTGCTCGGCATCGCCGTGCGCGACAGCGAGGCCGAGGGTTTCTGGCGTCAGTTCCTCAGCTCGCTCGGCGATGGCCGATGCGCACCACCAGGATCAGCAGTTCGCTGCGCCGCAATCGAATTCACCCTTGAGGGCGGAGACGGCAGCTGGGTTGTTGCAGAGCAGCTCGATCGCCTCCACCAACCGCAGCCGATCGACCTTGGGGAACGCGGCGAGTGCCTTCGACGCGGAGCGCTTAATCCGCAACGAGCAGCGCAACGCGCAGCTCAGCCCAGTCGAGAACAGGGTCGGGAGACTCCTTCAGGGCCACGACCCCGCAGGGCAGATCCTCGATGTCGTCTGAGGCATCGACGACACCACATGTGCTGTGCTGTTGGGTTCAGGCACTCATCCGCTCGATCAGGATCGGCATCGCCAGCCGGTACACCATCCACATCAACAGCAGCAGCAGGGCGGAACCCCCAAGGGTGAGCAGCCATTCGCCCAGAAACTGGGGGGGCTGGCCGGTGAACCAGGCGCGGGCGTTGAGGATCAGGGGGGTGAGCGGGTTGAGCCGCATCAGATAGGCCGTCCAGCCACTGGCTGCCAGGGGGAACACCACCGGGCTGAGATACATCAGGAACTGGGTGATCAGACCCATACCCCGGCCGATGTCGCCGTAGAGCACCCCCAGGGGCGTCACCGCCAGACCCAGGGCCGTGCCGGTGAGCACCAGGGCAAAGACCCCTACGGGGATCAGCAGGCCGCCCCAGCCTGGGTGCACACCCACGAACGGCAACACCAGCAACAGGATGCCGATCTTGATGGCGGCGTTGAACAGGGTCTGGTAGATGCCGGTGAGGATCAGCGCCTCCCGGGGGAAATTGATCTTGGCCAGCAGGGGCTTGTTGGCATTCACCTGGCCCAGCGGCGCATTGAACGAATCCACCAGGATCGACCACAGCAGCGTGCCGGTGAACACGAACACCGGATAGGGGATGCCGGTTTCTGCCACCTGCACCAGCCGCGAGGTGCTCAGAAACAGCCACACCGCCGTGGTGGTGAGCGGATTGATCAGGGCCCACACCACCCCCAGAGCGCTCTGGCGGTACTGGGCGCTGATGTCGCGCACGGCCAGGCGCCAGGCCAGTTCGCGGCCGGCCCAGAGATCGCGCACCATCTCGCGCCACAGCCGGCGGGGGTGGGCTAGCTCGCTCTCGGGGGTATAGATGCGGACGGGAAGGGGTGGCGCGGTGGTCACAGGGGGTGCTGGTTGGGCGGGGTTTGGTGGGCCTGGCATACCTGGAGGGCCAGTAGGCCAACCCCTGGTGTGAAAGCTGAAGACCAATGCGGGCTGCAAAGAAGTATTCAGAGGCCCGGAGGGGCAGGCCAGGACACGCTGGCTCTGAGCTGGGCCCGCAGGGCCCGGGCGGCGGCGGAATCGTCCAGCACCCCGGAGGCATTGGTGGTGATCAGCAGGCAGGAGTAGCTGCGGTTGCTTACGGGGACCAGCGTGTGCCAGAGGCGCAGTGGTGCCGAGAGGGGCTGGGTATTCCAGCCGATCAAAGCCGGCAGGGGGTCTTCGCCCACGCTTCCCTGGCGGCTCAGGCAGCGTTGTTGGGGCTTGTCGGTGAGGGCGGGCATACCCTCCCGGGCCGCCTGCATCGAGAAGGCCCCCTCTGTCCAGCTGGCGAAGGGGGTGAGCAGCAGCCACTGCCCATCCGGCCGTACCATGGACAGGCTGGGGCCCAGGGCCGTGGGGCGGCCGAGGGGGCGATAGCGCCGCGCCGGTGGGGCGGGAACTGCTGGCGGGACCGCCGTGCTCCAGCCGCCGGGCAGACGCAGCTGGGCGGGGAGCTCGGGCAGAGGAGGCTGGTGGGGACGCACGAGGGGCCAGGCCATCCCCAGCACAGTGAGGCCGCTCAGCCCGGCCAGGATTCGGCGTTGCAGGATCCGGGACGCAGGCGTGACCGTCATGGGCTGGGGGGGAGTCCCGACTGATGGAGGGATGCATCCGCCAGCTCCCGGTCCACCAGCAGGGTGTAGAACCAGCCGAAGATACCGACAGCGATCAGGGAGAACACCAGGCCGCCGTAGGAGTCGTGAAGAAATTCAAAGGCCGCCATGCCGCCGCGCTCGGGCACTGCCACCAGCAGGGCCAGGATGGCGATGCGCACAGCATTGACCGCGAGGGCGGCAGCGGCTGCCACCAGCAGGGCCAGCAACTGGTGCGGCCGGCGGCGCAGCGGGAACACCAGCAGGAAAATCACCGCCACCACCAGGCAGATCGCCAGCTGATCCACGCCGGTGCAGTAGCCAGCGATCGACACGGCGCCTGTGGGGAGGCTGATCTGGTTGCCGCTCATCAGGGGATTGAAGCCGAGCCCCGCCAGGATCAGCCAGCTGAGCGTGGTGGTGATGCCTTGGAGATGATCGGCGAGGGTGAGCAGCCGCAGCCCGAGCGGGAACAGCACGGTGATCAGCAGGGGCACCACAAATAGGCGCAGCCGCCGGCCGGACTGGTTGAGCAGGGCCAGCCCAACCAGCAGCAGGGGCAGCAACAGATAGGTGAAGCGGTCGTGATCACTGGTGATCCAGCTGCCCCGCCAGAGGATCGCGCCCAGCAGGCCGCCACCAGCAAGCAGCGAGAGCCTGGAGGGCCGGGGCCAGAGGGCGGGGAGCTGATCTTCTAGGGCGATCAGGCAACCGAACCACACCAGCAGGTTGAGCACCTGCACATTCGGTGACAGATCGGCCCAGGTGAACTGCAGCGCCGTCCAGCTGAACAGCAGCATCGCGAGCAGCAACCAGAGCGAGCGGCGGTTGCCGGCATGGTGGTGGAGCTGCTGGCGCAGGGCCGGCAGCCAGTGTGCCGGACGCCACTCCTGAGGAACGGACTGCAGAAGCTTGGAAGCCATCAGGCGCGGCGGAAGAAGGCCCAGAACGCCCAGGCATACACCAGAGAGGCCAGCAGCACGCGCAGGCTGTCGCGGCCGAGAGCAAAGCGGGCGCTGCTGGCCTGGCCGCGCAGAGTCTGCAGAGAGCTGTCGCGGTTGCGGTTGGCCTCGGCGATCAGGTCGTCGAGCTGGCTGGCAGGGGTTGGCAGGGTGGCGGGCAGGTTGGCTGGATCCAGTTTCTTCAGCTGGATCCAACCCTGGCGCAGGCGCTCGGCCGGGGCGTCCCTCAGGGCCGACTCCAGCTGTTGGAACTGCTGGCGCTGCTGCAGGGTGGCCTTGGTGAACTCCAGATCCAGAGCGGCCGCCCCGCGCATGAAGATCACCACCTGCAGCGGTGCCAGCAGCAACATGCCCAGTGCCCCGGCAATGGCCATGCGATGGACCCAGAGCTTGTTGCGCTCCATGGCCAACCTGTCCCGGGCCGACTGATCCAGGGGCAACGCACGCTGGTTGTTCTGGCCGGAACTGGACTTGGTGAAGCCTGATGGTCTGGCACTCGACTGCCTTGCAGGCAGATCCCTACTCCGCAGGTAGGAGCCGTAGCGCACCAGGCAGAGACCCACTAGGGCGAGGGAGCCGGCATCCACGATCAACCTGGAGATGTTCTGACTCCAGGCGAGGTTACGGAGCTGGAGGGGCAGCAGCCCCCCGATCACCGTGAGCACGAACACCGTGAACAAGGCCCAGCCTGCCGTGGTGAGGATCACCAGCTCCTTGCGCCTGGTGGGCAAGGGTTGGGATCGGGATGTGCCCGTCGCAGAGGCTGGGCTGGAAGTGGTGCTCAAGGATGTGAGGTCGCGCTCAGGTCAAATGCATGTTGCCAGCAGTTCGGGGATCAGGCTCAGCGGAGTGTTGTTCGCCGCTGCAGCTGAGCCAGGACGCCAGCAGGCAGGGGCAGCAGGCTGAGCTCGCCGCCGGGGCCGCGCTGGAGTCGCCAGTACAGCAGGCTGTTGCAGGCGGGGCAGTGGAAGGCCTCGATCCAGTCGTCGCCTAGGGGGGTGAGGCCCTGTCACTGGGCCCAATGCAGGAAGCGCTCGCGCTGCACGGGGCCGGCCTTGATCTCTCCGTCCGGGCCGGCCGCCAGAAAGCGCTTGGCCGACACACTGCACAACCCTTGCTGGGGATGGCGGGGACAGGAAAGATCGCGGCGGGGACGGCGGCGCCGCGGGCGGGATAGCAGCGCTGGTTCGGGTCCCTGCACGGTGGGAGGACACACGGGTGGCGTGGAGGCACTGGCGGGACCGAAGTCAACAAGCCGAGTGCACGTGCGCAGGGACTGCAATCCGAGGGAAGCGTCTCAACCGCGACACGCGGCCTCAGGGGCCTAAAAAGCAACTGACTGCCTTGGGAGCCAGAAAAGATGACTTCAAAAGATTATCAACCCGGCCAATCAGGAGAGATTTGGAAAAAAGACAGTCCCGATTGTGATCCTGGTTGGCACTATCGACTTTGCTGAAAGTCTGCCGCTGGTGCACCTGAAATCTTTCTAAACCTTACCAGCCCAGCCGGATTTTCTCAAGAGCCATGAACCGGGGGGAAGAGCCCGCATGGGCCCCTCTGCTGCAAGAGAAAGACCAAGCACATCTGGGCACCTGCGCTGGTGACCAGCACTACAGATTGGGCATCTGGGCGGCCGCCTGCAGCACTGCCCGGGCCAGCTGGGGCGCCAGCCGCGGCACCGCCAGGAAAGCGGCACTGAAGCCCACGAAGCTCCACAGGCCCGGCGGCGCTCCGGTCACCGGGCCCACCAGGGGCTGGCCGTCCGTGCAGAAGCTCACCGGCACCTGCTGAAAGCGGCCCGGCCAGCGGGCCAGCGCCGGCAGCAAGGGCGCCAGGGCCAGGCGCAGCCGCCGCTCCTGCAGGCCAGGGTCGGGGGGATCGCCGGCCGCGAGGTCGGGGCGCACCAGGCTGATCTGCCCCGCCAACCACTGCTCGCCCCAGGGCAGCAGGCCCGGATCCACCTGCCAGGCCTCGGCGGCCAGGCCGGCGGCTCCGGCCTCCAGGGCCAGCCGCTGGAAGCGGGCCGGCAGCCGCATCGCCAGCGGGCCGACCCAGGGCCAGCCGCCGTGCTGGGGCTCCAGCTCCAGCACCCCCGCCCAGCTCACCCGCAGGCGCTCGGACAGGTGCGGCCACAGCTCCCGGCTGCCGGCCCCGGCGGCCAGCACCACTTGGCAGGCCGCCAGGGGTTCGGGCTCGCCCGCTAGTCGGAGCTGCCAGGGCTGGCCGGCGGCGGCGGGCGGCAGCAGGCGCTCCACCCGGCCCTGGCGCAGGCGCACCCCCGCCCGCTCCAGGGCCCCGGGCAGCTGCCGGCGCAACACGGCGGCTTCCACCCGGCTGCAGGGCAGGGGCAGCCGGCCGCCCAGGGGCGCGCCCGGTCCCCAGGGGCGGAACCAGCGGCGCCGCCAGCCCAGATCGCCATGGCGGCGCTGCAGCCGGGCCCAGTGGCCCCCGGCGAAGGGGGCGATCGCCCCGTAGCTCCACTGGCTGGCCTGGTGCGGGCTCGCGGCATCCACAAGCTGCACGGTCAGTCCGCCCGGTGTCTTGCAGGATGCAGCCGCCAGCTCCAGGGCCAGCAGCCCCCCGGCCAGGCCGCCGCCGATCACCACCACATCCCCGGCAGCAGGGAGGGCCGCTTGCGCGCTCAAGTCACACCAACAGGTTGAAGGAGGTCACCACCTGGGCGAACAGGTCCTTCACCCTGGGCCAGCGGATCTCGTTGGTGCTTGCGGCGAAGGTGTACAGGCGCCCCCGGTCCACCACCACCGTGGCCAGCTCGTGGCGGTCGCGGTCCTGCAGGTGCACGGCGTATTCCAGGTCGTAGAAGGTGCGGCCGCCCTGTTGGCGCTCGTCGGCCTGCACCAGCTCTGCCTGCCGGCCGCTGCCCTCGGGGGCGATCACGTTGCGGCGCAGGGCTTCGCCCACCGCCACCGAACTGCCCAGGCTGGTGAGATCGCTGTCAGGGGTCACCTCCGAGATCACCAGGCTGAGGGTCTCGTCGCTGTTGATCAGGTCGTGGAACACCACCGAGGGGCCGCCGCTCACCTGGGCGCGGATCCAGCCGGTGGGATAGAGGAAGGCATAGCGGCCGTCCGGACTCTGGTAGCCGTTCAGGCCGGCGGTGGTGCCGCTGCAGGCCGTGACCAGCAGGGCCAGCGCCAGCGCCACCAGGCTGCGCAACAGGCCTGCCGGCGGCAGGAAACGGACGGGCGTGGCGGTCACGGGCGCGGCGGGCGGGGAGCTGGCGCCCATTCTGCTGGGCGCCGCGCCTACATTCCCGCCAGCGGCAGCATGGTCCTGAGCGGCTACACCCGTCCCCTGGCCCGGTTGATCGAGCAGTTCGAGCGGCTGCCCGGCATCGGCCCGCGCACGGCCCAGCGGCTGGCCCTGCACCTGCTGCGCCAGCCGGAGGACCAGATCCGCAGCTTCGCCGATGCCCTGCTGGCCGCCCGCAGCCAGGTGGGCCAGTGCCGGCGCTGCTTCCACCTCTCCGCCGAGCCGCTCTGCGAGATCTGCCGCAACCCGGAGCGCCAGACTGGCAAGATCTGCGTGGTGGCCGACTCCCGCGACCTGCTGGCCATGGAGCGCACCCGTGAGTTCAAGGGCAGCTATCACGTGCTGGGCGGCCTGATCTCGCCGATGGACGGCATCGGCCCCGAGCTGCTGCAGATCCAGCCGCTGGTGCAGCGGGTGGCCGCCGAGGGCGGGGTGGCCGTGGAGGAGGTGATCCTGGCCCTCACCCCCAGCGTGGAGGGCGACACCACCAGCCTCTACCTGGCGCGCCTGCTGCGGCCCTTCGCGCCGGTGACTCGCATCGCCTACGGCCTGCCGATGGGCAGCGAGCTGGAATATGCGGACGAGATCACCTTGGCCCGCGCCCTCGAGGGTCGCCGGCCGGTGGAGTGATCGGCAGGGTTGCACGCTGGAACCGGTGATCTGGAACTGTCCGTCCAGCTGGCCCAGACTGCAGCGATGAATCGCTCAGCAGACTGGCTGCATCAGGCCGAGGCCGACCTGGCCCAGGCCCAGCTCAGTGCCGGTGCCGGCCACCATGAGTGGGCCTGTTTCGCCTGCCATCAGGCCGTGGAGAAGGCCCTCAAGGCGCTGCACCTCCGCCATGGCCAGCAGAGCTGGGGCCATGGCCTCGGGCGCTCCTTCCGCGACCTGCCAGCCGAGCTGGCCCAGTCCCTGGCCGTGGAGGTGGCGGATCTGGAGGATCGGCTCCGGGTGCTTGACGCCCTCTACATCCCCACCCGCTATCCCGATAGCCTGCCTGAAGGTGCTCCGACCGATCACTTCGGCCGGTTGCAAAGCCAGGACGCCCTCGGCCATGCCCGTGCGCTTGTTGACGCAATCCGTGCTGCGCTGGCCCAGGCCTGACCAGGTGCTCCAGGAGGTGCGCACCTGGGCCGAGGAACAGCGCCGCGCCCGCGCGAGCCTCAGGCGCGTGGGGGTGTTCGGCAGCTACGGGCGGGGCGACGCCGGCGTGGGCAGCGATCTCGATCTGCTGCTGATCGACGATGACGCCGAGGGCCCCCAGCACCATCGCCTGCGGCACTGGCCGCTGGAGCGCCTTCCCCTCAGCTGTGATGCCCTGGTGCTCTCGTCCAGGGAACTTGAGGAGCTGCTCGCCGGCGACAGTCGCATGGCCCGGGAGCTGCGCCGCGATCTGCGCTGGCTCGACTGAGAATGGGTCAATCCTGGCGGCCGACTGTCCAACGTGTGATGCCCAGCCAACCCACCAGCCGCTACAGCGCCATCGCCCCGGCCGAACGGCTGCCGGCCTGGCTGCAGCGGCCGGTGGGCCGGGCGTCCGACCTGGCGGCAGTACAGGCGGTGGTGAAGCAGCAGCGGCTGCACACGATCTGTGAGGAGGGCCGCTGCCCGAACCGGGCGGAGTGCTACGCCGCCGGCACGGCCACCTTCCTGCTGGGGGGCTCGATCTGCACCCGCAGCTGTGCCTTCTGCCAGGTGGACAAGGGCCAGGCACCGATGCCCCTCGACGGCGCCGAGGCCGAGCGGGTGGCCGAGGCGGTGGCGGTGCTGGGCCTTTCCTACGTGGTGCTCACCGCCGTGGCCCGCGACGACCTGGCCGACCACGGCGCCGGCCTGTTCACCGCCACCATGGCCGCCATCCGCCGCCGCACCCCGGGCGTGGCGATCGAGGTGCTCACCCCAGACTTCTGGGGCGGCCAGCGCGAGGAGCAGGCCGGCCTGGCGGCCCAGCGCCAGCGGCTGGCCACCGTGCTGGCCGATGGGCCGGTGTGCTTTAACCACAACCTGGAGACGGTGGAGCGGCTCCAGGGGGAAGTGCGCCGCGGCGCCACCTACCGCCGCTCCCTGGGCCTGCTGGCGGCGGCCCGGGAGCTGGCGCCGGCGATCCCCACCAAGAGCGGCCTGATGCTGGGGCTGGGGGAGAGCGAGGAGGAGGTGGTGCAGACGCTGCGCGACCTGCGGGCGGTTGATTGCCAGCGCCTCACCCTGGGGCAATACTTGCGGCCTTCGCTGGCCCACATTCCCGTGGCCCGCTACTGGAGCCCACACGACTTTGACCGCCTCGGCGCCATCGCCCGCGAGCTGGGTTTCCAGCAGGTGCGCAGCGGTCCGCTGGTGCGCAGCAGCTACCACGCCAACCCTGCTGCTTAGCGAATCGCCGGGGCCAGCTGGGTGATGAAGATCTGACTCACCCCGGTGACCATGAACTGAACGCCCATCGCGGCCACCATCAAACCCATCACACGCATCAGGATGTTGAGCCCGATCGGGCCCACAACGGCTTTCAACCAACGACCAGCCAGAAAGATCGCCAACACAACCACCGAGAGCAAAAACGAGCCCAACAGCAGTGCGCCACCGTCATGATCGGCACGACCTTTGGCGGCATACAACACCACGTTGGCAATCACTCCGGGCCCAACCAGCAAGGGCATGGCCAGGGGAATCACAATCTTCTGAAACACCGTTTCCGCCTCTTGTAGTTCGCTCACTGCAGCTGTAGCCCCTGAGTCCTGAATGTCCGAATCGCCGGCATCCCCAGACACAATCTTCAATCCCATCAGCAACAGGAGAATGCCACCGGCGATGCGGAATGCATCCATCGAAACACCGAGGAACTGAAGGATGCTCTCACCAACGAACAGAAAGACCACCAGCAGCGCCAGCACCGTGAGTGACACAAACAGGGCCACGAGGCGCTGAACATCGCGGTTCTCCCGTGCTGTGAGAGCAATGAATATCGGCAGCACCCCGAGGGGATTCATCAAGGCAAAAGTGGTGACCATGAAATTGATCAGTTCCGATCCATTCATTGAGAAGTTGCCAATCAATTCAGCATAATCCAGCCCCGAATCAGTCGCAAGCGCTGCCACACCTACAATCGGCGGCATTGATTGGCCATTCAGGTCGTCCTATGTCGCGTGGCCATGGCAGGGGCGGCAAAGAGCTTTGCTGGAGCGGGGCAAAGCGGCTCGCTGTTGCCTGCCTGGCTTGCATTCCCCTGCCAAGCCCCAGTCAACCCATTCACGCTGAACCGATTCACGGTGAACCAGCAAACGCGATCGAAGCATCTCCAACTCAACCAGCGGCGCAGGAACACCGTGGCGAAACCAAGTCTTCTTCTCTGGAAACCAATTCGTCTTCTGCGAATGCTGCTTCCGCTAATGCGTTCTCTCTGAATGGCTGGATCAAGCCACCGGAATGGCTGGACCTGCAGCTGCGCCTCCAGGCCCAGCCCCTGGCCAATCCCCGTGGCGGCCTTGAGCAGAGCGCCAGCTGGATGCAGCAGCTCACCCTGGATCTGCAGCTGGGCCCGGGCCTGCGCAAGCCCCTGGCCGAATGGCGGGAGGGCGACCACTGGCGGGGCCACCTGGAGCTGGGCCTGTTCAGCGGCCAGCCCAACTGGTGGCAGCAGATCGGTGCCGCCTTCCCCCTGCAGGCCACCGCCAGCCCCAACGGCCTCTGGCTCACCGAGGCGAGTGTGGAGCGCCGCCCCGGCACGGGTGGGCTGGCCCTGAAGGCCGGACTGTTCGCGCTCGACCCGGACTGGGTCACAGCGCCTGTGCTGAACGCCTACGTGCATTCGGCGCTGGACAACAGCCTCAACCTGAACGTGACCGGCTTGCCGATCAATCCGGCCGTGGCCCCCGGCCTGCAGGTGAGCTGGACGCCGGGTGCCGACGGGCAGTGGGGCAGCTGGCAGCTGGGCGGGTTCTGGCTCGATCCGGTGGACGAGCTGGCAGGGCTGTTCGGCGTGAACCCCGGACTGGCGGAGGTGCGGGGCAGCGCCCAGCTGCTGCAGTGGCGCTACCAGCGCCTGCCGGGCTGGAGACAGGCCCACACGCTGCTGGCCCACCCGGGTGGCCCGGTGCCGCGCCTGCTGCCGCCGCCCCTGCTGCAGCTGGGCGGCCTGGCGGTGCTCTCCGACCACGCTGGCGGCAGCACAGCCGCGTTCACGGGCAGCCTCACTGCGGCCGTCCCCCTGCCGCTGGGCCTCGACAATCGGCTGTGGCTGGGGGTGAACGCCGGCCAGGAGCGCTCCAGCAACAAGGTGCCCCTGTTTCTGGTAGGCGGCTGGCTGAGCCAGGGGCCGCTGCCCGGCCGTCCCCGGGACGTGCTGGCCATCGGCTATAGCCGCAGCCGCCTCAATCCCCAGCTGGTATCCGGCCGCCACCCCCATGAGGCCGTGCTGGAGCTCAACTACAGCTGGCAGCTGAACCAGCACCTGAGTCTGCAGCCGGTGCTGCAGCTGATCCTGCACCCCGGTGGCCGCAACGCCGCCTCGATCCTGGCCACGGGCCTGGGGCTAAACCTGCGCTTCTGAGCCGATCAGCAGCCGGTAGGCCGCGTCGAGGCGGTGGAAGGCCTCCACGTCACCGCCCAGGTCGGGATGGTGGGCCTTGGCCAGGCGCCGGTAGGCCCGCTTGATCGCCGCCAGCGAGGCCCCGGGCTCCAGCCCCAGCAGGAGCAGGGCGGCGGTGCGGGGGTCGCTGGGGCGCGCGGTGAGGCGCAGCAGGTCGTCCACCAGCCGCAGCGGAGCCTCGTTCAGCCACTCCAGGGCCCGCTGGCCGTGGAGGGCGAAGGCGGCGCGCACGGCCCAGCGCACCCGGCTGTGGGGACCGCGCAGGGCCTCGGCCAGCTCCGCCGGCAACGCCGGCGAGCCCCGCTCCTCCACCAGCCCGCGCAGTCCCCCGGGCGGCCCCACGCGCAATGTCTTCCAGCGGGGATGGCGGGCCATGGCGATCCCCCAGTGCTCCACCCGGACTGCCGCGCCGCCGGTCACGGTCTGTCGCCCCTGCTGTCTCTCCATCTGCAGGGTCTGCAGCTGCAGGCGCAGGCGGCGCACCTCGCGGCGCAGGGCGTCGTTCTCGGCCAGCAGGGTGTCCACATTGCTGGTCACCACCCCCCGGAAGGACGGGCGCCCACCGACGCTGGTGCGGGGATCGAAACCCATCGGCTCAGGCAAGCAGCGGGCGAAGGCGGCGCCGATCAGCGGTCATGGAGCAGCAGACAACTCCCCACAGCATGGAACTGTTGGGCCCTCAGCCCCAGAAATGCTCGACCCCGAGGCCATCGAAGGCGGCATCCGCCGAGATGGAGAGCAGGTCCTCCTGACGAGCCACCACCGCGATCATCAGGTCGAAAGGGTCCCTGTGGTCCCAGTCGAGCAGCGCTGCAGACAGGGCAGCAGACCGTGAAAGGGCAGGAGATCGAAACCGTCGGCATCGGCGCGATCCAACAGGCCCGCGGCGAAGGGAACCATCTCCGGCCATTTGCCCAGCCACACATTTTGGCCGATTTCGTAGAGCGAGATCACACTCAATTCGGCGCGATCGGCCCCACCAATCCTCTCCCTCGCCTCCAGGGGCAGGCGGGGATCATCGGTGCGCACCATCGCAAAGGCATTGGTATCGTTACCAGCTCGCCCCTTGCCACGGCCTTCAGCAGCTCGAAGAGGCGGGTCTTCGCCTCGTGGACCGACAGCTGCATGGGTCAACCTTAGTCAAGGCCGCAAAGGCTCTCGCCCGACCAGCCGCCGGGCGCTGCGGGACAGGCCCTCGGTGCAGTCGCCGCGCATCAGCAGTCCGGCGCCGCCCCAGAGCAGGCGCGGTGCCAGGTCGACCGGGCCGGCGCCCAGCTCGCGCAGCGGCCGGAAGCCCAGCTGGCGGAAGTAGCGCACCAGCCGCCGGTGCTGGGCCTCCTGGTCGCGGATCGCCAGCAGGGTGGCCTGGCGGCAGGGGGTGGCCTCTAGGGCCCAGGCGAAGGTGGCCGCCCAGATCAGCGGACCCACGGCGGCCGTGTCCCTGCCCTGCACCCGCATCGTGTCGAGCCGCAGGCCGCCGGCGGTGGGCAGGGCCCAGCCCTTGAGCTCCCCCAGCAACAACAGCGGCGAGGCCCCATCGGCGCCATCGCGGCGCCGGGCCACCCCCACCCGCAGCCCCCAGGCCAGCCCCGCCGGCCGGCCCACCTGCAGGCGCAGCAGCAGCCCCCGCCGGCGGGCCTCCTGCTCAAGCTGGGCCAGGGTGGGGGTGGCTGAAGGGTTGATCAAGGCGATGGAACCGCCGCTGGGTTCACCCCCGGTTCAGCCTCGGCCACCTCAGCCGCGAGGCCGCAGCTTGGGCAATAGGGGAAGCAGGCCAGGTGCTGGCTGCCGCAGCCGCCGCAATGGCGCTGCAGCTGCAGGCCGCAGTGCATGCAGTAGTTGGGCAGGGCGCCCTCCTGGCGCGGCAGGCTGCGTTCGCAGCTGGGGCACTGGTGGCGGCCCAGGGTCTGCAGGGCCTTCTCGTAGCGGATCTGGCGCTGGCGCTGCTGCTGGGGCGCGGCCTGTTCCTGCTGTTTGCGCAGCAGGTAGGTGTTCAACCAGCGGATCAAGGAGCGGCCCACCACCAGGGTGAGCAGGGCGCCCACGCCATAGCGGATGTAGGCGCCAAAGCTGGGCAGGTAGGGCACCAGCTCCACGAAGAAGGCGAACAGGCCGAACAGCAGAAAACCCCACACGAACGGCCACTGGTCGCTGCCCCGGTAGCGGCGGAACTGCCAGAGGGCCAGCAGCAGCAGCGGCCCCACAAACGCCAGCCGGATCCCGAAGGCCAGCAGCTCGGAGCGCTGGCGCGCCTGGCGGCGCAGCTGCTCCAGCTGCCCCTGGGGCGCGGCCAGCTCGCCCTGGGCCCGCTGCAGGTCAGCCTCCAGCTGGCTGCGCTGGGCGCGGAGCTGCTGCTCCTGGCGCAGCAGCCCGTCGAGCTGGCGGGCCCTGGCGATCACCTCCGGGTTCTGCTGCGACTGCTCCGTGGCCGAGCGGGCCGCGCGCCAGTTGTCGAAGCTGGTCTGCTCGCGGGCGGTGGCCTCCCCCGCCAGCAGCTGGCGCTCGGTGAGCCGCTCGATTTCGCCCTGCAGCTGGTCGCGGCGCTGCTGCAGGGGCTGCAGCTGCCGCTCAAGCTGGCCCACCCGGGCGGTGTCGAGGAAGCGCTCCTGGGGCGGCCGGTGGGAGAGCAGGGGCAGGTCGGCGATCAGCGAACCGCCCACCTGGATCAGGAAGTAGGCGAACAGCAGGGCGATCAGCCACTGGCCCAGGCGCACCAGCCGTTCCGGACCACGGGAAGGACTGAGCATCAGGGGTGGGGTCGGGCTCCCATGTTGGCCAATGGGGGAATGACAGGCCTATCCCTGCATGATTTGTAGACCGGCTGATGCGGGAACAAACGGCTCGGCCAGCAGCACCGCCTGCAGGGGCAGCGCCCCGAACAGATGGGGGAACAGCTCGCCGCTGACGGGGGCCGGCTCCCAGCGCACCGCCATGCCGGCGGCGGCTAGGCGCTGGGGATCCACCACCAGCAGCAGCAGCGCGCCGGCGGGCAGGTCGGCATAGAAGCGCTCGGCGGTGGCCTCCAGCTGGTGGGCCGCGCTGAGGTGGATGAAGCCCACCTCCTCCAGGGAGCGGCCGCGGGTGGAGCGGCGGTATTCCCCCGCGCCGCGGGCCTGCTGCCACTCCGGCCGCAGGGCCAGGTGATACAGCCAGCCGGGAGAGCGCCAGGGGCTGCGCTCCGCCCAGGGCGGGGCCAGCACCGCCGCCAGCTCCGGGCCCGCCAGAAACCGCTCCAGCCAGGCGTGCAGCGGCCCCAGGCCCGGCTCGGCAGCAAAGCCCGCCGGATCGGCCAGGCAGAACTGGCGCACGAAGGGCAGCAGGGCCCAGTCGGCCAGGGACGGCCGATCTCCCAACAGCCAACCGCCGCTCGCCAACCGTGCACACCAGCCCCGCAGGATGGTGAGGCCCGCCTCGCGCTCGCCCTCCCCGGCGTAGCGCTCGGAGTACTTGAAGCGATCGAGGTGCTGCTTGAAGGGGCCATCGTTCTGCGTGATCAACTCCGCCATCAGGACGCGCTCGGCGGCGCTCCAGCTCGCCAGCCAGCCCTGGGGATCGCAGCACCCCAGGGCCCAGTGCATGATCGCCAAGCTCTCGTCGAGCACCGTGGGTGGAGCGGCACCATCGCCCTCAACGGTGAGCACGGGCACCGTGCCCTTGGCCGAGGCCGCCAGCAGCTCCGGCGGTTTGGCGCGCAGGCTCACCTCGCGCAGCTCCAGATCACGGCCGGGCACCAGGTCCGCTGCCGCCAGGGCCAGCCGGGCCCGGATCGCGTAGGGGCAGCGGCGGAAGCTGTAGAGAACGGGCGTGGGCTCAGCCACCGTTGGGCCGCGAGCTCCGCTGCATCTGCATCTGCATCTGCCGCTGGCGTTCGCGAAAGCGGGCCCGGTCGCCATCGCTGAAGCGATCGATGCAGTGGCGGCAGCTCACGCCCGGCTCATAGCCGGGCAATTGGCGATCGGCGGGGGAGAGGGGCAGGCCGCAGGCGTGGCAGAGGCTGTGCTCACCGGGCTCGAGCCGGTGGTTCAGCGCCACCCGCTGGTCGAACACAAAACATTCGCCGCGCCAGCTGCTGCCCGCCTCGGGCCTCTCCTCCAGATAGCGCAGAATGCCGCCCTGCAGGTGGTGCACCCCTTCAAATCCCTGCTGCTGCAGATAGGCCGTGGCCTTCTCGCAGCGGATGCCGCCGGTGCAGAACAGGGCGATCGCCCGGGGCTGGCGCTCGGCCACCAGTGGCCCCAGATCGCGCTCCACCCAGGAAGGAAAATCGCGGAAGCTGGCGGTGCCCGGATCGATCGCGCCGGCGAACGTGCCGATCGCCACCTCGTAGGTGTTGCGGGTGTCGATCAGCAGGGTGTCCGGCTGGGCGATCAGGGCATCCCACTGCTCGGGCGGCACGTGGGTACCCACCGCCGTGGCCAGGTAGGGGCGCACCCCTGGCTGGCCGAGGGTGACGATCTCGCGCTTGAGCCGCACCTTGAGCTGGTGGAAGGCCTGCTCCTGGGTGTGGCTGAACTTGGCCTTCAGCCGCTCCAGCCCGGGCACCCGGCGCAGGCGTGCCAGCACCGCCATCACGCCGGCCTCCGGTCCGGCGATCGTGCCGTTCACCCCCTCAGCCGCCAGCAGAATCGTGCCGCGCACCGCGCCGGCCGCAGCCAGTTCCTGCAGATCCTTGCGCAACGCCGGCCGCTCATCCAGCGCCGCGAAGCGATAAAACGCCGCCACCAGAACGGTCACTGCCAGGCCTGCACCCCGGCCGCCGCCAGCAGCTCGCGGTCGGCCGCCACATCCGGATTGCCGGTGGTGAGCAGCGTGTCGCCGTAGAAGATCGAATCGGCGCCTGCCAGCAGGCAGAGGATCTGGGCCTCGCGGCTGAGCTGTTCGCGGCCAGCGCTCAGGCGCACGCGGGAGTGGGGCATGAGGATGCGAGCGACGGCCACCATCCGCACCAGCTCCAGCGGATCCACGGCCGGCTGCTCCTCCAGGGGCGTACCCTCCACCGCCACCAGGGCGTTGATCGGCACGCTCTCGGGGTGGGGATCGAGGTTGGCGAGCACCTGCAGCAGGCTGGCCCGATCCTCGGTGCCCTCGCCCATGCCGATGATGCCGCCGCAGCACATCGAGATGCCGGCCTGGCGCACCCGCTGCAGGGTCTCCAGCCGCTCCTGGTAGGTGCGGGTGGTGATGATCCGGTCGTAGTGCTCGGGGCTGGTGTCGAGGTTGTGGTTGTAGGAGGTGAGGCCGGCCTCGGCCAGGCGCTCGGCCTGGCGGTCGGTGAGCATGCCGGCGGTTACGCAGGCCTCCAGGCCCAGCTCACGCACGCCCCGCACCATCTGCAGCATCGCCTCGAACGGGGCCCCATCGCGGATCTCGCGCCAGGCCCAGCCCATGCAGAAGCGGTGGGCGCCGGCCTCCCTGGCCGCCCGCGCTCGGGCCAGCACCGGCTCCACATCGAGCTCCGGCCGGCCGGCCACATCGCTGCTGTGGTGCATCGACTGGGGGCAGTAGGCGCAGTCCTCCTCACAGCCGCCGGTCTTGACGCTCAGCAGCGAGGCCAGCTGCACCCGGTAGCCCGGATTGGCCTCACGGTGCACCGCCTGGGCCCGCCAGAGCAGCTCCAGCAGGGGCAGCTCCAGCAGCGCCTGGATCTCGGCGCGGCTCCAGTCGTGGCGAGTGGGCACGTGCGGGGGGGCGGGAGCTTGCGGGGTGGCGGTCACAGGCAGAGGAGACAGCTGGGTTGGTGGCAGAGCTCAGGGCAGGGCCTCAATTCTCAGGGCAGGGCCTCGATGCCGCCGAACCGGCGCTGACGGCTCTGGTAGTCCCGCAGAGCACAGAGCAGGGCGGCCTCGTCGAAATCGGGCCAGAGCACATCGGTGATGTGCAGTTCGGCGTAGGCCAGCTGCCAGAGCAGGAAGTTGCTCAGCCGCTGCTCGCCGCTGGTGCGGATCAGCAGGTCGGGGTCGGCTTCGCCGGCGGTGTGCAGTTCGGCGGCGAAGTGTCGCTCGTCGATCGCCGCAGGGTCGAGTTCCCCGCGGGCCACCCGCTCCGCCAGCCGCCGCGCCGCCCCCACCAGCTCGGCCCGGCCGCCGTAGTTGGTGCACACGTTGAAGCGGATGCCGGTGTTGCCGGCCGTGCGGGCGGTGGCATCGGCGATCAGCCGCTGCAGCCCGGCCGGCAACGGGCTGAGGTCGCCGAGGAAACGGATGCGCACCTGCTCCCGCTCCAGCCCCTGCAGCTCCCGTGCCAGCACCCGCTCGAACAGGGTCATCAGAAAGCTCACCTCCTCCCCAGGCCGGTTCCAGTTCTCGGTGGAGAAGGCGTAGGCGGTGAGGGTGCTGATACCCCAGTCGCTGCAGAGGCGCAGGGTGCGCTTGAGCGCCTCCACGCCCTGGCGATGCCCCATCACCCGCGGCAGGCCACGGCCGCGGGCCCAGCGGCCGTTGCCATCCATGATCAGGGCCACATGCCCGGGCAGACGGCTGGGGTCGAGCCCGGCAGGCAGCAGCCGCGGCCGGCGTTCGGGCTCGCCCTCGAAGGCGCGGACAGGCTGATCCAGCTCAGCCAGGGGTGCGGAGCTCAAGTCAGGACCGTTCAAGCCAAGACCGTTCTCATGGGTGTCGGTCGCCAGGGCGCGACTCATCCGCGGGCCTCCGGCGAATCCTTGCCCACGCTACGCCCTGTGGGGCGGGCCAGGGCGGCGCTGAGCAGATCATGGAGGCGGCTGCTGGTGATCGGCCGTTCTAGCCGCCCCTGGCTCGCCAGGGAGAGGGTGCCCGTCTCCTCCGACACCACGATCGCCAGGCAGCGGTCGTGGCGCTCGGTGAGCCCCAGGGCCGCCAGGTGGCGGGTGCCGTAGCGGTTGCTCCCCTGCCGGGAGAGGGGCAGGATCACCCCCGCCGCCAGGATGCGGTTGCCGCGCACCAGCACGGCCCCGTCGTGCAGGGGGGTGTCGGCGGCGAACAGGTTGAGCAGCAGGTCCACCGACAGCTGGGCATCGATCGCCAGGCCGGGGTTGAGGAAGTCCTCCGGGCGCAGGTCGCTGCCCAGATCCACCACGATCAACGCCCCCCGGCGCAGCTGGGAGAGCCGACCTGCAGCTTCACTGAGCAGACCCACCGCGCCCGAGGCCAGCTGGTCGTCGTTGCGGCTGCCGAACAGCACCCCCAGCCGGCCGGTGCCCAGCAGCTCCATCAGGCGGCGCAGCTCCCCCTGCCAGAGGATGGCCAGGGCCAGGCTGCAGGCCAGCACCAGGGCGTCGAGCAGGGTGGTGGTGAGCGGCAGGTTGGCGAAGCGCTGCACCGCCCAGGCCAGAGTCACCAGCAGCAGGTAGCCGCGCAACAGCCAGAGGGTGCGCGGTTCGCTCACCCGTCCCAGCAGCAGCCAACCCAGCCCCGCAGCCAGGGCCAGATCGAGGATCAGGCGCAGGTCGGGAAGGCTGAGCAACGCGCCGGCCAGTACACCGGGACGTGCACCGATCCAGGACCCACCCACACCGCCATCCAGACCTTCGCTTCAGGGTACCGGCGTAAGCCGGGCCGGCAGCACGTCGTAGCGCAGTAGCTCGTCCGGCTGCTCGCGCCGCTGCACCAGGTCGGCCTGGCCGTCGTGCACCAGCACCGCCGCCGGCCGGGGGATGCGGTTGTAGTTCGACCCCATCGAGGCGTTGTAGGCGCCGGTGGCCAGCACCGCCAGGATGTCGCCACTGGTGGCGGGCGGCAGGGCCGCATCCCTGAGCAGCACGTCGCCGGATTCGCAGTGCTTGCCGGCCACGGTCACCGTTTCGCTGGCCTCGGCCTCAGGGCGGTCGGCCAGCAGGGCTGTGTACTGCGACTGGTAGGTGATCGGGCGGGGGTTGTCGCTCATGCCGCCATCCACCGAGAGATAGGTGCGGATGCCGGGAATCTGCTTACGGCTGCCGATTTCATAGAGGGTGACGCCGGCGGTGGCCACCAGCGAGCGGCCGGGCTCACACAGCAGCCGGGGCAGCTCCAGACCGCGCTCCTGGCAGGCCTCAGCCACGGCGCCGGCCACCGCCGCCACCCAGGCATCGATCGACGGCGGGTCGTCGCTGGCCACGTAGCGGATGCCCAGGCCGCCGCCCACGTTGAGGTCGGTTACGGGGTGGCCCAGGGAGCGGGCCAGGCCGAGGGCGTCGGCCATCACGCCGGCCAGGTCGCGGTGGGGCTGGATCTCGAAGATCTGCGAGCCGATGTGGGCGTGCAGACCGCTGAGCCGGCCCCAGCCGCAGCCCGCCAGCTGGCGCAGCACCTGCTCCAGCTGATCGGGGTCGAAGCCGAACTTGCTGTCGAGGTGGCCGGTGCGGATGTACTCGTGGGTGTGGCACTCGATGCCGGGGGTGAAGCGCAACATCAGCCGCACCGGCTCGCTCAGGCTGGGGGCCAGCTGGGTGAGCAGCTCGATGTCGCGCCAGTTGTCCAGCACCACGGTGACGCCGTGGGCGGCGGCCAGGGCCAGCTCCTCGGCGCTCTTGTTGTTGCCGTGCAGCACGATCCGCTCGGCCGGCATGCCCCCGCCCAGGGCGGTGAGCAGTTCGCCCGCCGACACGGCGTCCAGACCCAGGCCCTCCTCGGCCACCAGGGCTGTGATCGCCAGGGAGCTGTTGGCCTTGGAGGCGTAGAGGGCCAGGGAGGGGCCGGGATAGTGGCGCCGCAGGGCCTCGCGGTAGGCGCGGCAGCTGGCGCGCAGGGTGGCCTCATCGAGCACATACAACGGTGTGCCGTAGGTGCGCGCCAGCTCGCTGAGGGTGCAGCCCCCCACCTGCAGACGCCCCTCGCAATCGAGGGCGCTGCTCAGCGGCGCCAGGTTGCGGTTGGGGCTGGCCAGGTCCACGCTGGCCTCGAAGGGCCGCTGGCTGCCCAGGCTGGGGTGCTGGCTGGAGATCACCATGACCGGGGCAGACGGCGCGGGAATCAACGAATGTAAGGAATCCGGCGCGCCTGCTGGCCCGGCCGGGCCCCGGGCTCCCCTCACCCCGGTGTCCCTGGGGCCCGCTGAGCTGCAGGCCTGCCTGGCGCTCGACCGGCTCTGCCTCGGTGGCCTATGGAGCGCCCAGCAGTGGCGCACCGAGCTGGCCGACCCGCAGCGGGTCGGCCTGGGGCTGATGCAGGCGGGTCGCCTGCTGGCGATCGCCTGCGCCTGGCTGATCGTGGATGAGCTGCACATCACCCTGGTGGCCGTGGATCCGGCCCACAGGCGCCGGGGCCTGGCCCAGGGTCTGCTGCGGGCCCTGCTGCAGCGCGGGCGGGAGCTGGGGGCGGCGCGGGCCACCCTGGAGGTGGGCAGCGGCAACCCGGCCGGCCTGGCCCTCTACCGGGCGGTGGGTTTCCGCACGGCGGGCGTCCGTCGCCGCTACTACAGCAACGGTGACGACGCCCTGATCCAATGGCTGGAGCTGAACTGACATGGCCAGAGCTGGAGCCCTGATCAGGCTCTGTTGATGCTGTTGAGCCACGGGCCTTCACCCAGGGACTTATTCAGCGCAGCCGGACTGGGCCGCGACAGGTGCGGATAACCGGTTTTCTGATCTGATTCAGCCATGAATCAGGCCCGTTTCGTTGTAACGAAACAGTGCTGCGATCCTGCTGCGGCAGCTCATCTTGGCCATTCCCGAGGCCGTTCACACCCCACGGCACAACCCTGATAGGTTGGAACCAACGTGCAACAGGCCCCGCCCCATGTTCGAGCGGTTTACCGAGAAGGCCATCAAGGTGATCATGCTGGCCCAGGAAGAGGCCAGACGGCTGGGTCACAACTTCGTGGGTACCGAGCAGATCCTGCTGGGGCTGATCGGTGAGGGCACCGGCGTGGCCGCCAAGGTGCTCAAGTCGATGGGGGTGAACCTCAAGGACGCCCGGGTGGAGGTGGAGAAGATCATCGGCCGCGGCTCCGGCTTCGTGGCGGTAGAGATTCCATTCACCCCCAGGGCCAAGCGGGTGCTGGAGCTCTCCCTGGAGGAAGCCCGCCAGCTCGGCCACAACTACATCGGCACAGAGCACCTGCTGCTGGGCCTGATCCGGGAGGGCGAGGGCGTGGCGGCCCGGGTGCTGGAGAACCTCGGCGTCGACCTGGCCAAGGTGCGCACCCAGGTGATCCGCATGCTCGGCGAGACCGCCGAGGTGGCCGCGGGCGGCGGCGGTGGCAAGGGGTCCACCAAGACCCCCACCCTCGATGAATTCGGCAGCAACCTCACCCAGCAGGCCGCCGACGGCAAGCTCGACCCGGTGGTGGGCCGCCAGAACGAGATTGAGCGGGTGATCCAGATCCTCGGCCGCCGCACGAAGAACAACCCCGTGCTGATCGGCGAGCCCGGCGTGGGCAAAACCGCCATCGCCGAGGGCCTGGCCCAGCGCATCAACTCCGGCGATATCCCGGACATTCTTGAGGACAAGCGCGTTCTCACCCTGGACATCGGCCTGCTGGTGGCCGGCACCAAGTACCGCGGTGAATTTGAGGAGCGCCTCAAGAAGATCATGGAGGAGATCCGGGGCGCGGGCAACGTGATCCTGGTGATCGACGAGGTGCACACCCTGATCGGCGCCGGTGCGGCCGAGGGTGCCATCGACGCCGCCAACATCCTCAAGCCGGCCCTGGCACGGGGCGAGCTGCAGTGCATCGGCGCCACCACCCTCGACGAATACCGCAAGCACATCGAGCGCGACGCCGCTCTGGAGCGCCGCTTCCAGCCGGTGATGGTGGGTGAGCCCTCGGTGGAGGACACCATCGAGATCCTGCGGGGCCTTAAGGAGCGCTACGAGGAGCACCACCGCCTCACCATCGCCGATGAGGCCCTGATCGCCGCCGCCACCCTGGGCGACCGCTACATCTCCGACCGCTTCCTGCCCGACAAGGCGATCGACCTGATCGACGAGGCCGGCAGCCGTGTGCGCCTGATGAACTCCAAACTGCCTCCCGCCGCCAAGGAGGTGGACCGGGAACTGCGTGCCGTGCAGAAGCAGAAGGAAGATGCCGTGCGCGAGCAGGACTTCACCAAGGCCGGCGAGCTGCGCGACAAGGAGGTGGAACTGCGCGAGCAGATCCGCACGATTCTCCAGGCCCGCAAGGAGGAACCTGAAGCAGCTGCTGAAACGGCAACCGAGGGCCAAACTGCCACCGCCATTGCCTCAGCCACCACCGTCACGGTTGATCTCGACCGGGCACCGATGGTCACCGAGGAGGACATCGCCCACATCGTGGCCTCCTGGACCGGCGTGCCGGTGCAGAAACTCACCGAGAGCGAGTCGGCCAAGCTGCTGAACATGGAGGAGACCCTCCACCAGCGCCTGATCGGCCAGGACGAAGCGGTGAAGGCCGTGTCGCGCGCCATCCGCCGCGCCCGCGTGGGGCTGAAGAACCCCAACCGGCCGATTGCCAGCTTCATTTTCTCCGGCCCCACCGGCGTGGGCAAAACCGAGCTCACCAAGGCCCTGGCCGCCTACTTCTTCGGCAGCGAGGAGTCCATGATCCGCCTCGACATGTCGGAGTTCATGGAGCGCCACACGGTCAGCAAGCTGATCGGTTCTCCTCCGGGCTACGTGGGCTTCAATGAGGGCGGCCAGCTCACCGAGGCAGTGCGCCGCCGGCCCTACACCGTGGTGCTGTTCGACGAGATCGAGAAGGCCCACCCGGACGTGTTCAACCTGCTGCTGCAGCTGCTGGAGGACGGCCGCCTCACCGACTCCAAGGGCCGCACGGTGGACTTCAAGAACACCCTGATCATCATGACCTCGAACATCGGTTCGAAGGTGATCGAGAAGGGCGGCGGTGGCCTGGGCTTCGAGTTCTCCGGCGAAGCGGTGGAGGATACCCAGTACAACCGCATCCGCTCGCTGGTGAATGAGGAACTGAAGCAGTACTTCCGGCCTGAATTTCTCAACCGGCTCGACGAGATCATTGTCTTCCGTCAGCTCAGCCGTGACGAGGTGAAGGAGATCGCCGAGATCATGCTCAAGGAGGTCTTCAGCCGCATGGAGGAGAAGGGCATCCACCTCTCGGTGACCGAGGCCTTCAAGGAGCGCCTCGTTGAAGAGGGCTACAACCCCTCCTACGGTGCCCGGCCCCTGCGCCGCGCCGTGATGCGCCTGCTGGAAGACTCCCTGGCGGAGGAATTCCTCAGCGGCCGCATCGGCGAGGGCGACAGTGCCATCGTCGATGTGAACGACGCCAAGCAGGTGGTGATTCGCAAGGGCCTGGCCACTCCTGCCCTGCCCGAGCTGGCCGGCGCCAGCGCCTGATCCGCCGGTGATCGGGTCGTCCGCTCGCGGTTGTTCAATGAACGCCGTTCACCCCCAGCCGGCCATCCACCCCGCCAGCCGAGCCACCCCCAGCGAAGAGCCAGCCCTCCATGCCATCGCCCCCGCCCAGGTGCTGCGGGGGCCCGGAGCCTGGGCTGAGGCCCTGCCGCTGCTGCGGCCCCTCGGCCAGCAGGTGCTGCTGCTGGGCCGCAGTGCAGCCACGGCGGGCCTGCGCGGCCAGCTGCAGGCCGACCTGGAGGCCGCAGGGCTGCGGGTGACCACAGGGCTGCTGTGGCATGACTGCTGCGAGGCCGACCTGGAGCGGCTGGCGCAGGAGGCCCAGGCGGCCGGGGCCGACCTGGTGCTGGCGGCCGGGGGCGGCAAGGTGCTCGATGCCGGCAAGCTGCTGGCCCACCGGCTGCAGATGGCTTGCGTCACCGTGCCCACCAGCGCCGCCACCTGTGCCGGCTGGACGGCCCTCGCCAACCTCTATTCGCCCCAGGGGGCCTTCAGGGGGGATGTGGCCCTCGCCCGCTGCCCCGATCTGCTGGTGTTCGACCACGGGCTGGTGGCCCAGGCGCCGGCCCGCACCCTGGCCAGCGGCGTCGCCGACGCGATGGCCAAGTGGTATGAAGCGTCGGTGAGCAGCGGCGGCAGCAGCGACGGCCTGATCCAGCAGGCGGTGCAGATGGCCCGGGTGCTGCGCGACCAGTTGCTGCTCGACGCCGAGGCCGCCCTGCGGGAGCCCGGCGGCGAGGCCTGGGTGCGGGTGGCGGAGGCCTGCGGCCTCACCGCCGGCCTGATCGGCGGCATCGGCGGCGCCCGCTGCCGCACCGTGGCCGCCCATGCGGTGCACAACGGCCTCACCCAGCTGCAGGCCACCCACGGGGTGCTGCACGGCGAGAAGGTGGGCTTCGGCATCCTGGTGCAGCTGCGCCTGGAGGAACTGCTGGGCGGGTCCCAGTTGGCGGCCCAGGCCCGCCGGCAGCTCCTGCCCCTGTTCCAGAGCCTGGCCATTCCCTGCACCCTGGCCGAGCTGGAGCTGGGGCAGGCCAGCCTGGCGGAGCTGGAGCAGGTGAGCGCCTTCGCCTGCGCCCCCGGCTCCGACCTCCACCACCTGCCCTTTGCCGTGGCCCCGTCCGACCTGCTGGCGGCCCTGGTGAGCACCACCAGCGGCGAGCGCCAGCCCGCGTGAGCCCGCCAGCCCTCTCCATCCAACCGGGCGACCAGCAGGGCTGTGAGGCGCTGGTGCATCAGGCGGCTACGGCCCTGCTGGATCTCCAGGGTCGCCAGCTGGCTGCGGCCGTGCAGTGGTGGCCCCTGGCCGGGCTGCCGGGCCGCTGGCCGGTGGCCGTGCTGGGGGCCGGTGCGCCGCTGCTGCTGCTGCACGGCTTCGACAGTTCTTTCCTGGAATTCCGGCGGCTGGCCCCCCTGCTGGCGGGCAGCTGCCAGCTGTTCATCCCCGACCTGTTCGGCTTCGGCTTCACCCCCCGGCCCCGCCAGGGCCCGTTCAACCCGGCGGGGGTGCTGGCCCACCTGGATGCCTTGCTGGAGGCGATCGCTGAGCGCGGCGGCGCAGACCAGCCGGGGGAAGGCATCGGCCTGATCGGCGCCTCGATGGGCGGGGCGGTGGCCGTGGAACTGGCCCGCCGCCAGGCCGGCCGGATCGGCCGGCTGCTGCTGCTGGCGCCCGCCGGCCTCACCGGCCGGCCTATGCCCCTGCCACCCCTGCTCGATGGGCTGGGGGTGCGCTTTCTGGCCCTGCCCGCAGTGCGCCGCGGCCTCTGCCGCAGCGCCTTCGCCGATCCCGAGCGCGACGTGGGCCCCGCCGAACTGGAGATCGCCTCCCTGCACCTGCAGGCTCCCCGCTGGGCTCAGGCCCTGGGAGCCTTCGCCCGCTCTGGAGGCTTCGCCGGCTGCGGCGATCCGCTGCCGCCCCAGCCCCTGCAGGTGCTGTGGGGCAACCAGGACCGCATCCTGCGCGGCCCCCAGAAGCAGGCGGCCCAGGCGCTGCTGGGGGATCGGATCGAGGCGCTGGAGCACTGCGGCCACCTGCCCCACATCGACCAGCCCGAGAGGGTTGCCGAGCGCTGGCTGGCCGCCCTGCCCCAACGCACCACCCCCCATGGCTGACCAGCCCTTGCTCAAGCTGCTCTCAAAGGCGCTGGAACTGTGGCTGCGCCAGCAGTGCGAGGCGGTGCAGAGCCTGGAGATCGAGCTGCTGGGCTCTGGCCGCGAGCTGCTGCGCGGTCGCCTGGCGGGGGTGCGGGTGCAGGCCCGGGGGGTGACGTACCAGCAGCTCGAGCTGGCCCTGGTGGACCTGCGGGTGGGCGATCTGCAGCTGCAGCTGGGCCAGCTCTGGCGCGGCCAGCCCCTGCAGTTGCCCCTCGAGATCGCCATCACCGGGCTCGTGGGCTTGACCCCGGAAGCCCTCAGCCGCTCCCTGCTCCAGCCCCAGTGGCAGACCCTGGCCGACGACCTGGCTGAGCAGCTGCTTGGCGTCAGCCCACTGGTGAGCCTGCGCATCCGCGACCAGCACCTGGTGTTCCAGGCCCAGGGGGTGGGCAGCAGCACACCGCTGGAGCTGGAGACCACCCTCCTGGCGGAGGACGGCGGCGTGCGGATCAGCGCCACCGCCGGTGGCAACGACGCCCTGTTGCCGATGGGCCCGGCCATCACGGTGGAGCGGGCGGCGATCGAGGCGGGCCTGGTGGTGCTGGAGGGCAGCGCCACCGTGATCACCACCTGATCCCCACCAGCCCCAGCGAGGGGGGGGTCAGCGCTGCAGCAGGGGGAGCACCAGGGTGACCAGGGAAACCACCACCGCCGGCACGAACAGGAAGCTGTCGATCCGGTCGAGGATGCCGCCATGGCCGGGGATGGCGTCGCCGGAATCCTTCAGACCCGCATCGCGTTTCATCATCGACTCGGTGAGGTCGCCCACCAGGGCGAACAGGGCCACCACCGCCCCCAGCAGGGCCCCAACCAACCAGCCCCAGGGCCAGCCGATCCAGCTGCCGCCGATCGCCCCCACCGCCATGGCGCAGGCCACGCCGCCCAGGGCCCCCTCCACCGTCTTGCCGGGGGAGATCGGCGAGAGGGGCCGGCGGCCCAGGCGCCGGCCGATCATGTAGGAGCCGATGTCGGTGGCCACGATCAGAAAACAGGCCAGCAGAGTGAGGGCCAGGCCACCATCGGGCAGGGCGCGCAGCTTGATCCAATGACTGGGCAGAAAGCCCAGATAGAAGAGACCGAACACCGAGGCGGCGATGTCGGCGATGGTGCCGGTGACCGGCTGCAGCAGCAGCCAGCCGCAGATCACCGCCCCCGAGGCCGGCAGCACTGCAGCCGCCACATCACCCGCCAGCCAGCCACTACCCGCCTGGCTGGCCGCCTGGGTGCTGAACAGCAGCAGCTGCACCGCCACCAAGGTGGTTTTGGTGGCTGGACGGATGCCCTTGAACTGGGCCATGCGGAAATACTCCAGCAGGCCCAGGTGCACGATCAGGCCCACCGCCACCGTGAACCACCAGCCCCCCAGCCACACCACCACGAAGCCGATGCCCCCGGCCGCCCAGCCGCTGAGCAACCGGGCCAGGGAGGTGGCCTGCCGGGGTCGGATCTCAGTGGACAAACGGGCGGGGAGGGGGGATCAGGGGCGCTCGGCCGCAATCAGGAACAGCGGCTCGGCTGCTGCCAGCTTGGCCTGGCTGCCGCGCCGCTGCATGCGGTGCACCGTGGCCTGCACCACCTGCAGGTCGATAGCGGCCAGTTGGCCCAGGGTATCGGTGGCGTCCACCAGCCCCTCCAGGCTGGCGGTGCTGATCACCAGCCGCCCCGTCGGCTGCAGCGCCTGCCACACCGCCTGCAGCACATCACCCAGAGGCCGGCCCACCTCCAACAGCACCCGGTCAGGCCGGGGGGGCAGCAGGGCCAGGCCGTCGGGGGCGGCGCCGGCGTGGATGTGCAGGTTGCTGATCCCGAAGCGCAGCCGGTTCTGCTCCAGCAGGGCGATCGCCTCCGGGTCGCGTTCCAGGGTATGCACCGCCCCGGCGGGCATCAGCCGGGCGATCTCCAGGGCCAGGGCACCGGTGCCGCCGCCCACGTCCCACACCAGGGAATCGCTCTGGGGGCGCAGGTGGGCCAGCAGCATCACCCGCAGCTCCATCGGTGTGGGGCTGAAGCCGGGGGCGTCGGCGAAGGCGGCGTCGGGCAGGCCCGGCGTCACGAAATCCCAGTGGTAGGGGGGTGGGGATCCGGCCACGGCTCCGGCGCTGGCTCAACAGGCCACAACCCTCACCGTATCAGCGATCTGGCCGGGCCAGCGCCGGGCCTGCTCCTGCAGCCAGGCCGCCCGTTCGCCATCGATCCGCTCGCCCGGGATCAACAGCGGAATCCCCGGGGGGTAAGGGCAGATCGGCTCGGCGGCGATCCGGCCGGTGGCGGCGGCCAGGGGCAGCGCCTCACTGGCGGCCCGCCAGGCCAGGCCCAGCGGCAGCTCCGGTTCGGCCACCAGCGGCAGGGGTGGCCGGCCGAAGGGCGACAGCGGCGGCCCGCCCAGGGCGGCCTTCAGGGCCAGCAGCGCCCGCGGCAGCCGCCACTCCACCCCGGCAGGGGGCTGCTCCCCCAGGCAGAAGGTGAGCGTGCCCGGTTCCGGCAGCTCGGCGAGCACCCGCCGCTGCAGCAGCCAGGCATCGGCCTCCAGGCCGTTGATGCCCAGGGCGGCGGTGTGCAGCACCAGACGCAGCGGGTCCTGGTTGGCCACCAGCGGCAGGCCCAGGGCCTGGCAGCGCCGGCGCAGGCGGGCGGCGCGGGCCTGAGCGCGACGGCGGCGGCCCTGGCCGGCGGGGCTGGCGGCAGCCAGCAGGGAGGCCTCGGCCGAGGCCAGCAGCAGGGCACTGGGGCTGGAGGTCTGCAGCCAGAGCAGGGCCCGCTCCAGGGCCGGGAGCGCAACCCGCTGCCCCTGGGCCAGCAGCACGGCGCTCTGGGCGAGGCCGCCGCCCGCCTTCTGGCAGGAGAGCACCACCAGGTCGGCGCCGGTGGTCAGGGCCTCGCCGCGGCCGTGGGCCTGATCCACCAGCACCGGCAGCCCCGCCGCCTGCAACTGCTCCACCAGCGCCGGCAGCTCGGTCGCCTCCAGCCCCTGGTAGCTGGGCGACACCAGCACCGCCGCCGCCAGCGGACCGCTGCCCAGGGCTGCGGCCAGCACCCGCTCCAGCCAGGCCGGATCGGGCGGCAGCCACAGGCCCGTGGCCTGATCGAAGGGCAGGTCGAACAGCACCGGCCGCAGCTGGCCCAGCAGGCAGCCGTGCAACAGCGAGCGGTGCAGCTGGCGCGGCAGCAGCACCCGGCCGCCCGGCGGCGCCAGTGCCAGCAGGGCGGCCTGCAGCAGCCCTGAGGCGCCGTTCACCCCGAACCAGCAGTGGTCGGCGCCGAGCAGGGCGGCGCAGCGGCGCTGGGCCTCGGCCACCCCACCCTCGGCCTCCAGGGGGCCGCCGATCTCCGGCAGCTCCGGCAGGTCCCAGCGGCCGGGGGGCTGGCGCAGCAGCCGGGCCAGGGGCGGCGCCAGCCCCCGGCCGCGCCCGTGGGCGGGCAGGTGCAGGGCCAGGGGGGGCAGTAGTAGAGGGAGTGGCCGCCAGGATCGGCGCAGCAGCAGGGCAGGCAACAGCGGGCGCATCACCCCGGCGGGCTGCAGTTTCTAGAGTCTGCCCAGTCCAGCCGCCGCCGCCCCCGGCGGGCCACGCCCTTGCCCGTCGCGCCCGCCACCCCTGCAGCTCCGGGGATCTCCTCCTCCTCGACCGGTTACCGCCCCGACGCCGACCTGCGTTGGCTGCTGCTCCGCCCCTGGCTGCTGCTGGGCCGCCTCACCACCGTGCTCTGGCAGCTGGGCAGCCTGGTGGTGGTGCTGCTGGTGCAAGCCAGCAGCAGCGATGCCGTCACCCAGCGCCGCCTCGGCCAGCGCATCCTGCGTACCCTCACCCTGCTGGGCCCCTGCTTCATCAAGGTGGGCCAGGCCCTCTCCACCCGCCCCGACCTGGTGCGGCGCGACTGGCTGGAGGAGCTCACCCAGCTACAGGACAACCTGCCCCCCTTCCCCCATGGCGTGGCCCTGGCCACGATTGAACAGGATCTGAGCGCTCCGGCCCACCAGCTGTTTGTGGAGTTCCCCGACCACCCGATGGCTGCCGCCAGCCTGGGCCAGGTGTACCGCGCCCGCCTGGCCGGCGGCCACTGGGTGGCGGTGAAGGTGCAGCGGCCCAACCTCGACTGGATCCTGCGCCGCGACCTGGTGCTGATCCGCCTGCTGGGTTCACTGGCTGCGCCTTTTCTACCTCTCAACCTGGGCTTCGGGCTGGGGGAGATCATCGACGAATTCGGCCGCTCCCTGTTCGAGGAGATCGACTACCGCCGCGAGGCCGACAATGCCGAGCGCTTCGCCACCCTGTTCTCCGGCCACCCTGAGGTGACCGTGCCGGCGGTGGAGCGCCACCTGAGCGGCCAGCGGGTGCTCACCACCACCTGGCTGCACGGCACCAAGCTGCAGGAACGGCAGACGCTGGAGGCGCAGCGGCTCGACCCGGCTGCCCTGATCCGCACCTGCGTGATTTCCGGCCTGCGCCAGTTGTTGGAGTTCGGCTACTTCCACGCCGATCCCCACCCCGGCAACCTGTTCGCCCTGCCAGGCCGCACCGGCGCCATGGGCCATGTGGGCTACGTGGATTTCGGCATGATGGATTCGATCAGCGACGCCGACCGCCTCACCCTCACCGGGGCGGTGGTGCACCTGATCAACCGCGATTTCCGCGCCCTGGCCAACGATTTCGTGACCCTGGGCTTCCTCAACCCCAGCGCCGATCTCGAGCAGATCATCCCCGCCCTCGACGAGGTGCTGGGGGGAGCCATCGGCGAAAACGTGGGCGACTTCAACTTCAAGGCGATCACCGACCGCTTCTCGGAGCTGATGTACGACTACCCCTTCCGGGTGCCGGCGCGCTTCGCCCTGATCATCCGCGCGGTGGTGAGCCAGGAGGGGCTGGCGATGCGGCTGGATCCCTCCTTCCGGATCCTGCAGGTGGCCTATCCCTACGTGGCCCGGCGGCTGCTGGCCGGCGACACCGCCGAGATGCGCGAGAAGCTGCTGGAGGTGCTGTTCGACCCCCAGGGCCGCCTGCGGGTGGAGCGGCTGGAGAGTCTGCTGGCGGTTGTTGAGGGCGAGGGACCCGGGCCCGAGCTGCTGCCGGTGATGGGCTCGGGCCTGCGCCTGCTGCTCGGCCCCGATGGCGGCAGCCTGCGCCAGCGGCTGCTGCTCACCCTGGTGCAGGGCGACCACCTGCACACTGACGACCTGCGCGCCCTGGCCTCCCTGCTGCGCCGCACCTTCTCCCCCCGCCGCCTGGCCGGCGGCATGCTGGCCCGGCTCAACCCGCTCAGCTCAGCAGCCTGAGATCAGCGGCCTGAGATCAGCGGCCTGAGATCAGCGGCCTGAGATCAACTGCCGGCGGGGATGGTGAGCCAGCACACCACAATCGTGAGCGAGCTGAACAGCACTACCACCAGGGGCCAGAGTTCGTCGAGGCGGGTGAGCCGCCGCTCCATCTGCTCCCGCTCCGCCCCCTCCGCCAGGGCCTCCATGTCGCCGTAGCGGCGGCCGATCCAGAGCACCAGCACAAACGCCACCAGGGTGACCACGTAGGCCACCACGTACACCATGTCGAGGAAGGTGAGGAAGGGCAGCTGGGGCAGTTCGGCCCGGTAGGTCTGCTGCAGGAACACCAGCGTGAGCAACACCGTGACCGGAATGCTGGCGCGGGCATCCTGCTCATCCGGCCGCACCTTGAACACCAGCAGCACCATCGCCATCAACACCCCCAGCGGCAGCAACAGGCGCCAGAACGCCGCCCAGGCCGAGGTGCCGTAGGCGATGTCGAACACCACCTGGCTGTAGTCGTTCTCAGGGCCCCCCAGTCCGAAGTTGGTGGCGTAGTGGTGGCGGTACTCGGCGATCGACCATCCCCGGTTGAGCCAGCCGATGATGCCGGCATAGAGACCGATACCGCTGTTCTGCAGATCGGGCTCCAGGCGGAGGTTGGTGAAGTCGAGCCCGCCGTCCACGTCGTCCACCTCCAGCACCAGCGGCAGGCTCACCGTGGTGAAGGGATAGTGGCGAAAGCTGGCGCGATCGATGTAGAAGCGGCCGATGTAGCCGAACAGCTGGTAGTAGCTGCCGTCGTTGAGCTTTTCGGGTTTGTCGGAGAAGGGCCGCAGCACCGGCTCGGCGTCCGACACCAGACCATTGAGCAGGTTGATCCGCTCGGCGATGCCCACCTGCTGGGCCTCCAGCAGATCCTGCAGCGGCTGATCCCAGCGCAGCCACACGTAGCCGTTGGAGGAAAAACTGGGGACGCTCAGATCGAGGTCGTAGGTGCTGTTGGCGTAGACGCCCACCTGCAGGTGGTGCTTCGCCCGCTCCAGGGCCTGCTGATCTTCAGCGGTCTCCGCCTCGCTGAGCCGTTCCCCCCGCAGGGAGGTCCAGTCGCCGGCGCGCAGCCGGGCCGGATCGGTGGTGAGGGCCCGGGAAGCGGAGGTGAGCCGCAGCGCATCCCGGTTCTGCATCGGCACCACGTCGATGTGGGCCAGGCCCAGCACCCCCAGAATGATCGCCAGCACCAGCGAGACGGCGGCCAGGATGTTCCAGCGCTTCTGCTTGCGCGCGGCCATGGCAGCCCGGGCTGATCGCCTGAGAGTACGGGGGCGCTGGCTGGGCGGCACGGTGGTGCTGCTGCTGGCCATGGCCGCAGCCAGGGCTGCCATCCCCACTCCCCCCGGCCCGGCCACCCAGGCCAGCAACGCCGCTCCGCCTCCTCTGCTGTTGGGCCAGTCGGCCCCCTTCTCCGGCCCCTCGGGCCAGCTGGGCCAGGAGTATCGCGAGGGGGCGGAGGCCTGGTTCGCCGAGGTGAACCGCCGTGGCGGCATCCACGGCCGGCCGATCCGCCTGGTGAGCCGCGACGATCGCTACGAACCCGCGCTCACCCTGCGCAACACCCGCCAGCTGCTGGAGCAGGACCGGGTGCTGGCGCTGTTCGGCTATGTGGGCACACCCACCAGCAAGGCCGTGCTGCCCCTGGTGGAGCGGGGGCGCGTCCCCTTCGTGGCCCCGCTCAGCGGCGCCCAGGTCCTGCGCCAGCCCCTGCGAGCCACAGTGTTCCACCTGCGGGCCCCCTACCAGGCAGAGATCGAGCGGATGGCGGATGCCCTGGTGCGCGATGCCCGCCACCGGATCGCGGTGGTGGCCCAGAACGACGCCTTCGGCGACGATGGCCTGGCCGCCAGCGGGCAGGCCCTGGCCCGCCACGGCCTGAAGCCCGTGGCCACGGCCAGGGTGGAGCGCAACTCCAGCCAGGTGGGCAGTGCCGTGGCAACGATCGCTCGCGCCCGTCCCAACGGGGTGATCATCATCGCGGCCTACCCCGGCTCGGCCGCCTTCAGCCGGGAGTTGCGCCGGCGCCGCAGCACAGCCCAGCTGATGAATGTGTCATTCGTGGGCACCCGCGGCCTGCAGGACGCGCTGCCAGGGGGCGAGGCCAGCGGAATCGGCATTGCCCAGGTGGTGCCCTTTCCCTGGAACCGGCGCCTGCCGGTGGTGGCCGACTACCAGCGGTTGATGCAACGCCGGTCGCCCATGGCCAGCTTCGGCTTCACCAGCCTGGAGGGGTTTCTGGCCGCCAGGATGGTCACTGAGGGGCTGGAGCGGGCCGGGCCCCGGCCCAGCAGGGAGGCCCTGATGCGCGGGCTGGAATCCATTCGCCAGCTCGACCTGGGTGGCTTCAGGCTGGATCTTGGCCCGAAGGACCGTGAGGCCAGCACCTTCACCGATCTCACCTTCCTGGGGGCCCAGCGCTGGGAGCCCTGAGGCGAGAGCTGGCTAGGGTCAGCCCCGCCCCATCCCCGCCGGCCGTGCCCCCTGAGCCCTTCCCTGCCCCCGTGAGCCTGAGCGAGGCCGCCAGCGACCTTGCCAGCGGCGACTTCGGCGACCTGGACATGGCCGAGCTGCTGCTGGAGTTCGCCCCCATCAGCCAGCCCCCATACCTGGTGGCCGGCGTGGGCCTGGCCATCAGCGTGCTCTGCGGCCTCACCTTTGCCCGGCTGGTGCAGGACCGTCTCGAAGGCTGGAAACAGGACCGACTGGCCCTGCTCCCCCTGGGCAACGCGGCCACCACCCTGCCCTACATCGGCGTGGTGATCGGTGTCACCCTCTTCATCGGCGGCAGCCTGCAGGTGTTCGGCTTCTCCAGCGGCGCGGCGCTGCTGGTGAGCTTCATCCTGTCGCTGGGCACGGCGGGCGCCCTCTGGGTGCAGCTTGAGCGGCTGATGGGCCAGGTGCAGGACGGCACCTTCAGCGCCGTGGACTTCGACAATTTCGACCAGTTCTTTTAGGTAGCCCGTTCGTTTATGCAGCCAGGTAGCCGTCGAGCATGCGCGACTGGGAGCGGATGCCCTCCAAGGCCTTGCGCTCCAGGTTGCGGGTCTTGTCACGGCTCATCCCCAGGGTCTTGGCGATCGAGCTGAGGCTCATCGGCTCCACCATGCCGCTGCCGTCGCTGTCGATGCCGTAGCGCATCTTCAGCACCCGCCCCTGCAGCTCCGGCAGCTGCTCCAGCAGCGCCCGCAGGTCCCCCTTCAGGCACTCCCCGTCCAGACGCTCCTCCGGCAACTCCCCATCCCCGGCCAGCAGATCCAGCAGCTCGGTGTCCTCGCCATCCCCCACCTTCGTCTCCAGGCTCACCGGCTGGCGTGCACGGCACAGCAGGTCCTTCACCTCCTCCTCCGGCAGCTCCACCGCTTCGGCCAGCTCCGTCACCGTGGGCGTGCGCCCCAGCAGCTGACTCAGCTCACGCTGACCCTTCTTCAGCTTGTTCAGCGTTTCCGTGATGTGGATCGGCAGCCGGATCGTGCGGCTCTTCTCGGCAATCGCACGCGTGATCCCCTGGCGGATCCACCAGTACGCATAGGTGCTGAACTTGTAGCCGCGGGTGGGATCGAACTTCTCCACACCCCGCACCAATCCGATCGTCCCCTCCTGGATCAGGTCCAGCAGCTCCATGTTCCGCTTGGTGTACTTCTTCGCCACGCTCACCACCAGCCGCAGGTTCGCCGCCACCATCCGCTCCTTCGCCCGGCGCCCCGCCCGCAGCCGCTTGCGCAGCACCTGCTCGCTCAACCCCGCCGCCGCCGCCAACTCCTCCTCGCTCGGTGCCGTTCCCCCGGCACGCATCGTGAGCTCCTGCTCCAGCTCCTCGATCGCCACCAGCTCCTGCACCTGACGCCCCAGCGTGATCTCCTGCTCGTGCGTCAGCAGCGGCACCCGGCCGATGTCCCGCAGGTAGCTGCGCACCAGGTCGGTGCTGTC
>Ga0208599_1000045_pt1 | contig 45766 bp, 72 predicted proteins | sample LakMenEpi17Aug12_FD_150706 | JGI IMG/M metagenome (GOLD analysis project Ga0208599, IMG submission 150706) | Freshwater microbial communities from Lake Mendota, WI - 17AUG2012 deep hole epilimnion (SPAdes) | ecosystem: Environmental > Aquatic > Freshwater > Lake > Epilimnion/Euphotic zone ... | reverse complement strand
CTCCACAATTTCGACGTCATCGTATGCTCCTTCTATGTCCATAATGTTGTACACAATTCCGGTGTACTCGGCGACAACGGACTCGGGGAACCCGTGGCTAGTGTTGACGGTATTCGGAAGTCTTAGAACCTTGTTGGCCGACCATCCAGATGGATCGCACCCGTCGTCCTTGTGCGCCGTAGTAATCTTGTGCGCAACTTCAGCAGCGCGCTTGGCATCGACCGGCTCATCGAGCAACCAGTAGTCATGGCCACGACCACGCGAGGTGACAACGTGGATAGAGGGCTTGAGCCTGAACTTGTCTGGTGTACACAAGTCCGAGTCCATGTAGATAGTCCTGGAACTTAGCGCATTCTCAGGAGTGCGAGCAATATTACCTTTGTCGTTTCTTTTGTCACCATAAAGTAAAGGCGAAAGGTAGACATCTTCTGTCGAATGCTGCTCTGCATACTCAATCATCTCCTTAATCTGTTTAGGATATAAAAATGTTTTATGAATGTTGACGTTGAGTTTCCCGTTCGCGGTTTTACCGCTAGCTCGACTGACGAAGGCGTTGCCGGAAGACGTACCGAGCACCTTCTCAATGAAGTCTTTCACGGATAGCCCTGCCTCTTTTAAGTGAGTTGCGCTCTGGTCTGGTCAGACCGCCCCATATACCATCTTGTTCGCTTGCTTCCAAAGCATACTCTAGACACAGATTCTTCAGTGGGCAGCCACCGCACAATATTTTTGTTGTTCTAATTTTTTCTCGAATCAACTTATCAGAATGATCGATAAAAAACATATCTGGTGCATTCTCGCAGGGCACCCCACCCTGTTCCCTAATGCGTTCTGTTAGTTCTTTATATAAATCTGTTGCTCGTGTTGTGTTATACATGTTTCCCTTCCGCTGGCCACCTTGGACTCGAACCAAGAACCTACCGCTTAACAGGCGGTTGCTCTGCCATTGAGCTAGTGGCCAAACCCTATCGGGTTAGAATGCGCCGTCGTCCGACGCTGGTGCTGCACCGTCTTTGCGGTACTTCACCACGACCGACTCAATGTAATCGGTCTGAAGCGAGCGACCCTGAGTGCCGTCCTTCTTGTCGAACTCTTTCTCGACAAGGGTTCCGTGAACCTCAACCAAGTCACCCTGGCGAACATCCAAAGAGTTAGCCAGATCGCGCCACACTGTCACGCGAATCTTGCTAGTGTCACCAGTCTTGACATACTCTCCCGAGTCCTTGTCCTTCTTGGTGTGATTGACGTAGACCGGAAACTCCAGGAGCGAGGTTCCGTTGACGTCCTTCTTGGTGGGCTCGGCCACCACGTTGCCGGTAAATACGGCACTGATGCGACTCATTTATTCCTCCTATTGCGTAGGGTTTTGATATCACTCAGCGCATGAGTCACGCTGAGCAAGCCTGTGAATGCGTTAAAGAGTACATCATACTCATCGTCTGGCATAATCTTTAACTCTGCGAACGGGAACATTGGGTTACCGTTCTTGTCTATATCGCTGGGCCTAATGTGCAGCAGAGCCTTCTGCTCCATGTCATCAAGTGGATGCTCGACCCACTCGCCATCAACCTCGACAAGCATAGTCTCACACATCGCTAGCGCCGTCAACTGCATCCAGTGTTCATCCCAAGTGTTGCGAGATGTCTTGAGATCGACAAGTGTTGTCTTGCCGTCAATCTTCCAGATGCCATCAGCGGTTCCAGCGTAGCCATACTCCTCGTTCCAGAGTGTGACCTCTGTGTGCAGTGGCTCGATGGTGTGTTGCGACTTGTACTTATCCCACTCGGCAACCATCTCCCAGAAGTAATCCGATGCGTTGGTTACGTCGGGGAATGGCAGGTCGTCGTGCTCGGCAGCCACCCAGTCGTGCAGTAGCGTGCCGAGCTCGGCCGCATCGTTGAGCACGCCGTTGGAATAGTTCCTGATATCACTCAGGTCCCCATCCAGTGGGTCGCGCTTCCAGTACCAGCGTAGGAAACCATAGCCTTGTTCCTGCGTGCGGTTCAGCAGACTATCGACGTTAGCCACGGCATACGCTGCGGTGTTGTCAACGGCCCACTGAACTATCGCAGGCTTGTCTAGCTTCTTAAGCACGGTGGTCACACCGGGTACGATTACCCCGGTGTGGGGGTGCTTATACCCACTACCACCATGCCCGGAAGACCGGACCCTAAGCTTGGGTTCCACTATTCAACCTCGCCCGCCTTGAGTGCAGCAAGAACTTGCTTGAGGACAGCCTCGTCGGTTGTCCACTCGCTCGAGGGCTTGCCTCCCGAGATACGTCCGCCAATAGTATTCGCGACCGATCCACTAAGACCATTGGCTCCGAGAAACGTCTTGATCTGGTTATACGTACCAGATGCCGCCGCCTTCTCGATTCTGTTGGTAACGGATGTTGCGGAGTTCGCAACAGGCGACACCTCCATGCCATCGGGGTCGGGCTCTCCGGTCGCGATGTTGAAGGTGAGCAGGTTGGCAATCTTCTGAGCCTGGGTCACTGCCTTGCGGCCACCCTTGTCCCCGTTGTCGGCACCCTCAGCGGTAACACTGACGGTGAACTCCGAGCCATCCTCGATGCTGATGTATGTAACGTCAAGCGTTACAACGGTCATCGGGACGGTGCGGTTAGCGCCAATCTCTCTGGTCACGAGCTGGTGGTTAGTGATTACCGGCTTAGTAATTACCTTGTGCTCAATCATCAGCTTGGAGATAGCCTCAAGGATGTCGTCGTTCTTGACGTACTTGTAGCTGCCCTGCGATGCAGGACCGATCCCAGTCTTTGGGATGTTGCCAACGCCAGCCTGAATTGCTGCAATGGCCTTGTATATCTTCGGCACTTCTGCCATGGTTCCTCCTATTTGTAGAGTATCTTGCCTTGTTCGTACACTTCGCCGCCCCATACCCCGATGGGTGGTCGATATGCGCTAGCGAATCTAGCACACTCTACCAAGACGGGGCAATCCACGCACATAAGATATGCACGATTCTTGCTGGGTGGGTTCTCTTCGTCGTAGTCAATCCAAGGTCCAGGATTGTCTGCGCACTTGGCTTTTCTTACTGTCATTGACTTCTGTAGCGCGTCGCTTGCTCGCTCCGCCCTACGTGTGAGCTTCAGATAATTGAGTGCGTTCTCTTCCTTACCAGATGTGATAAGGTCGTCAGCCCTCTCTGCTGCCCTGCGTGCGGATTGGATTTGAGCCTTCGCCTTATTGCGATCGACTTGATCCTGCTCCTTGGAGCTCCACACGTTCTTCTTCTGGGTAAGACGCACACTGTTGCGTCTACACTCTTTGCAGAAGTAACTTATTCCGGTTGAAGTTTTCTTCTCCCCAACATTGTCACCGACTATCTGGTGCGCGTTCTTGCATGTGTCACCAGGTTTTATTTTTGGATTCCCGTGTCTTGGTGGCTGATTGCATTGTGCGCAGCGAACCCGCTTCTTGCCCTGGCTTACGTAGTACTGGATATTGCTCCCAGATATTTCGTGACCGTTCTTGCATGTATCGCCAATCTCAATTGCCACTGCGTTCCTTTAGTGTTCTATTCATATCAATAGCTTTCCGTATGTGTGAGCTTAGAACACCCGAGTCATACGTATCAACGGCAATCAACTCAATCGATCTCACCGCCTTCTCTTGTCCTCTGCGGTGAACTCGCTTGATTACCTGCTCATTAAGTATTCGATTATCGCTTCTGTTTAGCCACAGTATATTACGTGTGCCGTGCTGCAAGCCATCGACACCCTCTGCTATCGCAGAAATCACTGCTACTAAATACTTGCACTGACCACTGACAAAGGACTCCTTGGCTTGCTGTCTCTTATCTCCGGTCACTTCTCCGTGCCAGGGTAGGGCAGTCTTGCCATCGTTGCGCAAGCGCTGCACCACTACATCGGCAAACTTCCTCGAGTCCGTAAGTATTAGTGCCGACTCATTCTCGAAGTCATCCTCCAGTATGTCGAACATCACATCAATCTTGCTTGACTTGCAATCGTTATCGAAGGTCACGTTATCTTCGTCGTCAATGTTGAATAGACCAAGAGTGGCCTGCCTAAGCCTGATGCGGAGCGCAATAGGGAACTCCACAACCAGTGGCTTGTTCTCGATCCATGTCACCATCTTTTCCTCGAGGTCGTTGTAAGCCTTGCGTTGTTCCCTAGTCAGCTCGACGAAGACTTGCTCCTCGTGTATCTCAGCATCAATCTCTGACTCAATCCTCACGTAGCAGGGAAGGGAATTGAAGAAGGCACCAGGGCGGCGCTCGCCCACTACCTTCTTGCCACCGGGTGCGAAGTGATCGTACTCGGTAGCACACCACTTGGCTACCCATGCCCAGTAAGAGTTGTCTATTACGTCGGGCCATAGCCACTTGGTCACTGCCCAAGCTCCCGAGAAACTGTTACCGGTCGGGGTGCCAGACATGGCTAACTTGAACCCCGCCTTGACCTGCTTCAGCGTGCGATGTGTCTTGCTCTTACGATTCTGCCCACGATGCACCTCGTCGAAAAGAACTAGGTCTGGCTGCCTGGTCCACGTATCTGACCTAGCCTTACCGACCCAACCCTTGCGCACGAAGTACTCAACACCGACAAAGTAAACTCCGGGTTTCTGCCACTCCCAATCGCTAAGGCTAGCCTTACCGTCATTGGTAGAGTTGATCCACCTGAATGGCAACGTGACACCTTGACGCTCGAAGGTTACCTGCCAACCAAGCCTGGTGTTGAGCGGCGCAATCAATAGGATTGTCTGCGCACTAATCAGCTTGGCCACCTCGACGGCCTTGAGTGTTTTACCAGCCCCCATCGTCGAAGCGTTCAGCGCTGCCCGAGTAGGCTCGGTCGCGATTCTTTGGATGGCGGATTGTTGGTCCGCTGTTGGTACCAATTTCTCCAGTGTCATAATCTATATCTTCCCCATCCCAGTAATCGTATTCGCTAGACTTTTGCCATTCATATTGGTATGGCGGCGGTTCCCAGTTGGTTAGATTAGCAATTGGTCTCACAATAAAAAACCAAAAGAATCCAAAACCAACCAGATGGAAAACCAAAAACACCATCCAGTCACCCGGACTACCCACCGCCATCTCCCATCATTGACCTTAGTGTCGATAGGATTCCGATGTTGCGCTTGTCATCCAGCGCCATGTTCAGCAGCCCCACTTGCGTGTGGTGCGGAAGGCTCTGACTTGACTGCATGATGTAGCCATCACGCTCCTCATGCTCAGCGTCTGACACAGAAGCAATCACAATCCAGCCCGTCACGATCGAGGACTTAGTGCGATTGGTCTTGACATGCGTGTTTATGGCGTCGTCAATACCACGCAGCGTCTTTTTAAAATTGGCGTCCACTGACCCACCTGATTGCTTCGTCGTAGTAGTAGCCATCCTGCCTGCCATCAAGCGCGGCCACCACTTCGTTTCGCACGGTGTAGTCCGCATTCCACAGCGGATCAATAGCCATGAACCACGTCGTGCCATCGTCCATCTTCTTGACCACAAAGGTCGCCGTCCCGGTGATGTTACTTGGTCCGTGATTATATAACGTGGCATATAACTTATCCTCGGCAGCATCGAAGCGATACACCTTGTCCAGCGGGTCCTCTCCCTCGACGATGACTACCGCATCGGTACGCGCCAGTGACTTGGTTACCGTGTTGTAGTCCTTAGTCCCAAGCGATCGAAGGATGTTGGCCTTGTTCTCTCCGGACTCGTAAGCGAACCTAACGGCCATGTCTACCTGTGCCTGTAGGTTGCTCAACTCTTGACTCAGTTGATCGCGCAGCCTGTGCTCAAGCGTTGCTCTTGCCATTACGTATGCTTGCTTTGCCTTAAATACGGCATCTAATCGTGCGCTCATTCTCTCCAGTATCCTTCCGCGACGCGCTCTGCGTCATCTGCCCAGTACGCATCTGCGTATCTGTCTTTCATAATTGCTTCGTCTGCCTCGAACACTATGCCAATATCTTTGGCATATACCGAGAGCTGACCACGTGCTTCGCTGTAATCCAAGTTAGCCCCGATGTCATCCAGTAGTTCATATAACTTCTGAAGCTTGTCCGGGTGCACCTTCGTGATGCTGCCGATTGTCATTTTCATTCTTCCTCCATCAGGTCTATAACCGCACAGTACACGCACATCCTTGCGTCAGAGTCCCAGTCACTAGGGACATACATGTTGTCGCATGTCTCGCACCAGTGGAAGGAACCGTAGTCTGTGATTCTCCCCATCACCCCACCCTCGATTCCATGTAGATATCGTAAGCACCCTCAGCGCAGTTCATACAAGCCACGCCATACGGTCTAGCGTAACCGTCCAGAAGTTCCCAGACCAGAGCCTCACGACCGAGATCAACATCGCAATACTGACACGCAACATCCTTCATGGCACTACTCCTCTCTAATTACCTGAGACAAGATGATGTTCTTCTTCTCGTCCATTGCTGCCATAAGCAACCCTAACTGAGAATGATACGGCAAACCCTCACTATTCTCAACTATATAACCATCACTATTATTTGCTGCTGGATGCTTGACTGATAACGATAGCACCCATCCGGTAATAATTTCTTTACCGTCAGCATTAGCCCTGACATATTTCTGAATCTGTTCTTCCAGTTCTCGCTTATCCATTGTCCCTCTTCCTCATTGCTTGCTCCAGGAATAGTCGCCCCACGTTGGGATCAACTACATTTCTCAACACCTGCCTCTTGTTTGGCAGTTTGTAATTCGATAGGTCGTAACCGTGCAGCGCTTCGAGTTCGCTAATCTTGTTCATCGATCGCAACTTCTCTTCGGTCTTAGGTACCTCTGGCAGTTCGAAGTTTGACCAGTACAGGTGGCGATTGCGCTTCACTGGACCCATCACCGCACCGTAGTAAGGTACGACATTCTCTATAACCCAGAGCGCTGAACTGTGGTACTTCAGGAATACAATCTCCTCATACAGTGTCATGTCTGGGTACTTCTCCTCGCTGCCCCGCAACCTCACGTCGATGTTGTATCGAAACGATGAGTGCGTCTGACATGGTGGCGATGACCAGATGAAGTCGAACTTCTTGTGGTTCTCTAGCAGATACTGGTGAGCGTCATCAACAATCAGAGTGTCACTCGGGAACAGATCGGCATAGACCTTGGCGATACCCTCGTCGTACTCCACTGCTGTAATGTCATGCTCGTCGCCCCACAACTTTCTATTGCCACCGATACCCGCGTACAGATTTAGTATCTTCACTTGACCAACTCCCTAATCTTTTCCCTCAGCGTGATTGTTCTTCTTATCTCTAGCCCTAGTTCGTAGGGAACCATTGACCTATCCTTGGCACCAGCCCTACCCTGCGTGCCAGTCCTAGAGCCACGTGGCGCTGCTGTGTGGCACGAATCACCGTTCTTACACATTGCCCTTGGCTCCCAATCTAAGTTGGTCCAGAGGTCGGTCGGCTTCATGCGATCGTCACCGTACTGGCAGTACGTCACCGTCTTGCGTGATAAGTCCTGAAGTACTGGCAACTTGCGCAGCACACCGCGTGGGTTCTCCATCACGAAGCCAAGCCTTGGTTCTAGGTTCTCTATCAGCCTGCGCGTGTGAGCCACAAGTTGCTGTGACATAACCGCTGCTTCCGTCTTTGGAATGTAGGCACCCTTGCCACCAGTCCAGTGGTGACCAATGCTAGCCACACTAAAGGCTGTACATGGTGGACTTGCCCAGATAAAGTCTGGCCTACCGTACTTCTCCAGTAGTTCCTTGCTGTCCACGTAGAACATATCTACTTGTTCCTCGGCATCGAACTGAGGATCAATCTCAAACTTGATTACTGTATCTCCGGCGTCCCCGAACGCACGGGTAGATGACCCAGTACCCGCGAAAAAATCAAACACTAACATTGCTTCTCCAATCTGATAATGAATCCTTCTAGTCCCGATTCGTAGAGCGCGTCTACATTGTTTTGGCCGTAAGCAATTAGGCAACTCGGTGAGCCAGAGGACTGACCTTGCGTGCCGTCTGGCCGATAGAACTTGACCCTTCCCTTCAGGAACATAATGGCGTCTGCTATTCCCCACACATTGCGAAAGAACGCGCGCGTCTCCGTGCGAGCGAACACTAAGGCGATACCGTCTCCGTGCTGCGCTAACTTGTGTAAGAACGGGTCCAGTTTCGGACCGTAGGGTGGATTCATAAACACCCTGCCTTCCCACTGCTGCGCCAAACCGTCATCCTTCTCGGTGTAATACCGATCGGTAATGCGCCATGGCATATTCTCCGCTGAGCATGGGTCCAAGTCGAAGTGACCTAGTGCTTCCACCATGCTCGGTGGTGTGAGCCACACCTCTGTCTTGGCCACCGTTGTTTCGTTACCCCAGTTAGTCATTGCTTCTCCTTACCCCATTGAGAGATGGTGGGCGGCGCTAGGGGTAACGCCGCCCACCTTGAGTAGCGAGGTGAAAGGTAGGGGATGAACGCCCCAAAGCCCTCGCTACGGTCTATGCGCTGACTGCCTCCTTCTTTACTGGACAGTCATCGAATGGTCGGTAGTCGTCATTGATTTCGCAGTAGCAGTTACCAGTGCGCGACTCTTGTTCTTCGTGCGTGCTGGGGATATCCCACTGGTCGGTCATGGTGAGTTCACCATTCTCCCCCCAGTATTCCATGCCCCAGCCTTGCTCCTCGTTACATGTAACGGAGAAGTAGAGCGTTGGATACTGCTGCACCATGGCCTCGAAGACTTCCTTCGGATCACCCCACGCTGTCCTGAAGTCGTAGTCCACGCTGTAGAAGTTGTCTGCTTGCTTCTCAATGCCACCAGACTCAGGCTCACAAGCGTCCCACTTGGTCCCCCAGTTCCTACAGTTCCAGTCGTACCAATGGTTGGTCTTCTTCGCCATGGAGTCAGCCAGCGACTCGAACCGTGGTTGTGGTCCCCAGTACTCCTCTAAGATACTATCGTCTGGCTTGATGAAGTTCCAGAATGATAGTGGCCCTTCGTTCACTGAGTCCACCATAACCCAGTCCCATTCGGTACCAGTCATGACGTGCTTCATGTACTTGGCATTGTATGGCTGCGCTGCTTGCTTGGCGAACGCTTCCACTGTGGCCTTGTCGCCACTCACTGTCATCGTGTTGTATACCCAGTTAGGCATCTTTCTTCCTCCATATCTGCCACCACTTCCGTGGTGCTCTATAGGTCTTGCGTCGTCTAGGCATTGCTTACCACCTTTGCGAAGTAGTCCTTACCTTCCTCACCCTCGACAAGGAAGCCACCGCTGCATGGACACATGCCGCACCCTGCGTTGATATCCCACCGCAACTTATCCACCGACACACCAATCTCTACCAGTGCGTCACTAACTAATGGCTTGAGTTCCTGCCATGGTCGTGATCGGCGATTCTCTAGGTGCTCCCACACCGTCTCGCCAAACTCCAGGAATACCCTGCTTGGATACTCTGGTCGGTCGTACTTGTATTGCTTGCGCTCCCAGTTCTTTTTGCGCGCATAGGTTTCGCTAATGCTTACCTTCATTGCTATCCCCTCACTGTTCCGCTGCTTACCAGGTTTCGCCAGTTCTCGGCGAACTCGTTCTCTCCCTCTTCCAGTGGCGTGAGCATGGAGAACAACCGCTTGGGAATATCCGTAGCGTATGGTCCCATATCCTCCACTACTTCCTTGGTGTAGAACATACCCTCGCGCTTCGCACGATTCTGTGTGATGACTACCATTGCTCTGATCTTGCCGCTCATTGGCTCGCGCAGCACCAGCCACCAATTACTCTTGCGCTTGGTACCTTGTGCCACGTCGAGGACTTCGCAACCCTCCCATGAGTAGGTCTTGCGTATCCATTCTCTAATCTTCTCGGTGCTGTCCACGTCCCAGTAACCTACTGGATTACCCGTTGTACCCATTAGTTCCTCCACTCTCTCTCGATTACAACACACAACTGTCCGCGTGTGTCTCCTGGTTCCCTCATCGCGTAGATGAAGCCACCCCTTGCTGTTCGCCTAACGCGACAACGCTCTCCGCACTTGCTGCACTCCCACTGCCAGAATTCGTCGCTCTGCTTCCACTGGTGATCGACGTAGAATACTTCCATTACTCCCCCTTCTTGATGGTGATTACCTTCGTGAAGCCACCGTACCCGTCGTCCTCGACTCGCACGATATCCGAGAACGCTGTCGTCAGTGTCTCCTCGATATCAAGCCACCCTTGTCCGTGTAGGTTCGCGTAGTCCCCAACGTGCCTGATGATTGCTTCCACCACCATTTCCGATAGTTCGTTAGGGTTGTAGTACTCGTGAGTAATTACGCTCTCGTTCATTCTTCCTCCTTGTATGCCCAGTCAATCTGCGGCAGTCTTCCTTCGCCACTGGTGTAGTCGATATGTATCATGTCGTTCCCGTAGTCCTGGTCCGGCGCATAGGGTGCGATACCGTATCCGGTCTCCCCGTTGATATCGTCCGCCACCATACGCGAGAACAGTATCCGCGTGAAGTATGATTCGTCGCTCACTCTGCCACAGTCCAGCGCTCCCTCCACGATATCCTTCAGTCCGCTGCCGCCCCAGTGTGAGTACAGATACACACTCCCACCGTTGCTATAGGTCACCTTGATGTTGTTCCGGTCTCCCATTAGTTCTCCTCCGTTAGTTCCTGGATTGTTTCGTTGTCTTCTTCTTCTGATATCGGGAATGCGTATTCCCCGTAGTGGCGGCTCATTACTCTCCCCCGATTACTTCGATCAGATTCTCCTTGACGAACCGCATGGTCTGCCAAGACTTACCGTCCACTTGGATTATGCGCTCGGCATAGTCGCGTGCTTTGATTCGTGCTTCTGCTTCCGTGTCCGCTGCCACCGTGACTTCTCCCAAGTCGGTGCGCTTGATTGTGAATCGCCACTCTGTCATGCTGTCTCCCTTGTGTATTTGACTTGTACCATTAGTTGGCCTGGCCCGTTGCCCTCTTCGTCCATCATTGGGATTACTAATCCCCCGTCGTCCAGGATTAGCACACACCCTGGCTCACCGTGCCACATGAATAGTTCCATTTCCTCCGGATACATTGCTCTCATGTCGACCACCTTCCGGCCGATTAGCGCTGCATATTCCTTCCGGTAGTACTTCGTCATAAACGCTGTCTGCGTTGTGCTGTCTGTCTTACTCCTCATTAGCCCACTCCTTTATCCCGAAGAATTCGTCCCAAAATTGTTCGTCGTCGTCCTCTGTGTTCATTGCTTCCTCCAATTGATTAGTACGATTAGCCACAGTACAACCGCGACTATCCCCATAGGCCACAGCGATTCTGTCCCCTCATATAGCGCTGGGTTCATAGTTCGTCCTCTCTCGTTGTCGTGATGAATAGGTATCCGTCCTTGGTCTCCCCGCCGTACTCCACCTTCTCGAATATGGCCGCAGAACACTCTCTCACAGCGTGAGCGTGCTGGTCCGGTCCACCGTTCACGCTGTAGTCCCAACTGTGCCACCGTGACTTACCGGTCCGCGTATTCTTCACGTTGATCCGTGGCCCAGCGTGGTCCGTTGGTCCGTGGTACTTGGTCTCGAAGATTGTTATCATTGTCCCCCTACTTCCCGATATTCCGTGTTACATGCGTTGTACCACTTGTCGTGGTCGAATAGGTGATTGTCCGCCGCAAACAGATTGCCCAGACGTGTCACCATATACTGCCACTCGTTGTTCGGCATGATGTGTCGCGTTGTCGTGCTGATTACCCGTGCTATCGCTTGATAGTCCTTGCGTGTCATTACTTGTCCCCTATCTGATATGCGTACAGTTCTCCACGTGCTACTTGGTCCTGATACCACTCCAGTACACCGTCATAGTGTCCTGGGTCGTAGGTCGTAATCATCTGGCCACCGTCGTGGTGGTATTCCACTACCCACATAGTTACCCCCCCCTAGGGTGCTGCATGCGCCACACTTGTAGCGCTTCTTTTTTGGTGTATCCCATGAACATATGGTCCAGTCGTGGATTCTCGCAAGACCGGTCACAGTCGATAACGTAAGCGCCACTAGGACGACTTACCGTGATGTCTTTTAGTGTTGGCCGTGTCATATTCCCCCCTATTCTCTAGCGCTATTGCTAGGTTAGTTCGCTGTAATATCTACAGCATAGCATAGTGTTTTCGTGTTGTCAAGTCCTAATTTTGGCAATTTTCGATTCCGCTGCGGATAGACTTCCCCGTCGATCCGCCGATGTGTGTTTGCGTGTTCTGGTGCTACTATAAGGTAATACTATAATGCTATTATAGTATAATAGGTATATAGGACTACTGTTAGACTAGAGCCGTAATATCGTAGCGATAGCCTAGTAATAGAGTGTCGCCAAAGTCGTAGACCGGTTCGGCAGCGCTCACCCTAAACCGTCGTTCCTCCACCATTGCGTCAGTGAGAGTAATCCCGCGCTCCGCTAAATCCGTGCGCCACTGTTGTATCTTCTGCGCGAGTAGTTCGTCCATGTATTCGCGTGTCTGTTTCCGCGTGCGTGTTTCCACGAATCGCACAGGCACACGCCTACTGGTGACTACACGCCGTCGTAGGCGTGCCATAGTTGTCCCCCTAGTTCGATCGGTGTGTTCATTCGTGGGTAGTTTAGTGTCGTGCCCAGGACAATTTGGCGGCTAGTTGGCCGGTTGTTCTATGTATCGCACCACTACTGGCGTGGCGCGATTGTAATATGACCCCTTAAGTTTGACCCCGCGGGTAGTCTTGTATCCCTTAGTGTTCCACCCATTCCTAGACTTAAGAATTGGGCGAACGATACTATCGTTCACGGTCTTCACAATATCCCCTATCTTGTTGTGTAAGAACACTATAGCACACTTGGCGCTACTTGTCAAGTCAAACCCTCAATGTGTTATTGAGTGTTTCACCCCTATGTTCTATCCCTCATCTTCATAGTTACACTATACCACGGGGGGGGGATAATGTCAAGTCGAAACCGTAGTTTTTTGGTAACAGTTTCATAACGGAAACCGTGATGTCCGCTTATCATATCGGCAGCGTATTGTCAAGTCGACACGCCGAGCGGATCGAAAATCCAATTGTCAAGTCGACACGCCCACCGTTATCGAATTGTTATCTGGGCCTGAACAAATGTTCGATTGGCAACGCGCTGTCAAATCGACACGCCGACCGTTACCAAATCGTTATCTGTTTTTTGGGCACCAAACCAAGCCTAGCAAAAAAATGCCACTTTGTCAAGTCCCGTTACCAAATCGTTATAAATGAGGAATCCTCACATATTCGATCAAGAAGTGAGGATTCTTCACTTTGGCGGCCAAAAAAATAGGGGGGGGATTACTCCCCCCCCCGTGGCGTGGTAGCCTACAGCGCTACCCCGTAGTATGTGGCACACTCTACGCCTAGGGCATAGGGCACACTCTCCCAAGTGTACCCTACGACCACAACCGGCTCAGAGTAGCACTCGCCACACAGCGCGCTCACAGTGCCACCCCTTCCCATAGTGCCAATTCTTCCGACAGTGCTTGCTCGAAAGTGATACCCTCAGCGTCCGCCACCAGTCTCGCAATTGCGAGAGTGTCAGCGTCAATGTATGAGAGTGTCATGTCTCGCTCAGTCTCCACCATGTCGTCAGTGTAGTTATCCATTATGTTACCCCTATCCGGCCATATCTTGGCCATGCCACAAGTCTATAACACATAGGACAACTACACAACATGCAGCGGGACTAATCTGTATTGCCCTTGGCCGTGTCAAGCCGACACGCCGAGCGTTATCTAATCGTTATGTAAACAATTCTCACTTTTGGAAAATCTCAATTTGGGAGTACGGCCCTACCGCATGTTTATTTTTTTTTAATTTCGAAATTACAGAATCCGGAAGCTCACTATCTCACCCTGAGCGATGAGCCACTCAAAGAATTCGATCCACCGTTCTCGGTGTTCTGCCGTAAGGTGGAATACCCTGGTGATACCGCTGTGTTGCGTCTCTTCAATAATCATGCGGATATCCTATCGCATGGGATAGAATATAGCCATGGAGCTGGAGCGCACGAACCTGGACGAGAAGTTACTGTCGCTTGCCCGGAAGTCGCCAATGGAGATTGCGGAAGCCACAGGGCTCGATGCGGGCTTTGTCGCCGAGCGTATTGCGTACCTACTGGATAGCAAAGACTGGTTGACCGACCGCCAGGAGGAGCGCCTCATTCTCATCGAGGCCGCAACGCTGAAGGACAAGGCGTTTGGGATGCTCGAGGACGTCGGACCGCAAGAGTTCGCCGGTGTCGCCAACGTGGTGCTCAAGACCTTGAGGCTGGTCTCAGAGAGGCTAGACGCCAGACGTAAGCTCGTGGACGACGATATCCAGAAGATTACCGCAGCGCACGCTAAGATATTCGCACAGGCGTTTGACTCCGCGCTCCAGTACATCATCTCCGGGTTCAAAGCATTCGACGGTGTACCATCGGACGAGGACGTAGACGATCTCGTTGAGCAGGGCTTGAAGCGTGCGGGAAGTGTTTTAGATGCCAACCTATTTGAGTGATGTTCTTGACGGCGCTATTGGGGAGATGCGCAGCAAGAGCAAACTAAGGATTTACCAGAACGACCCGCAGGCGTGGTTGGCGGACGTACTCGGCAAGCGCTGGTATTCCAAGCAGGCAGAAATCGTAGACTCCTTTATGTCGTCTACTCGCACCGCGGTCAAGAGCGCTAACGGTTGTGGTAAGTCTGCTGTAGTCGCCGACTTGATTACGTGGATTGTTGCCACTGGTGTCCCCGCTGAGACACTGTGCATCGTGAGCGCACCGACTCTCTCGCAGATTGAGAAGGTTATCTTCGCGTATCTAAAAGTAAACAAGGGTATGGCGGATTCCAGAGGGATGGTACTTCCTGGTAGGATTACCGAAACATTGGCATGGAAGTTGGACGGAGATAACGGTGCGGAGTTCCTCGTATTTGGAAAACGACCCAGCGACCAGGATATTGTCTCGAGCTTTCAGGGAACTAGAAAGCGGAATACTTATGTATTTCTTGACGAGGCAGGTGGACTACCTACAGATATGTTTACGGCTGCTGAGGCCGTTGCCACTGGAGCGGGTTCCCGGATTCTTGCGATTGGTAACCCTGATAGAAGAGGAACAGAATTTCATAGAATTTTCACTGATCCTCAACTATCTCAGGACTGGTCCCTCCATACCATCAGCGCTTTCGATCTCCCTACATTTACCGAAGAGTCTGTTTACCCGGAGCCAGAAGAGCAGAAGAACTTCCTCAGCGGACTAACCAGCGTTGATTGGGTTGAGCACAAGAAGCGTGCCTGGGGTGAGGACTCTGCACGGTACAAGGCCAAGGTGCTGGGAGAGTTCCCCGATGAGGCGGACAACACGTTCTTTGGGCAGGTTGTTATCGACAAGGGCTTTGACACGGAGATTGCGGAGGACGAAAATGAGCGACCAATCCTGGGTCTCGACGTTGCGCGCTTTGGTAGTGATGAGAATGTGTTATATATTAATCGGGGTGGTAGGGTTCGCGTTGTTGATAAGTGGTCTAAACTTGACCTCATCGAAACGGCTAGGAGGGTTCATGGCTTTGCTCAAAGGTATCTGGCAAGCGTTCTTAATGTTGACGTCAATGGCGTCGGTGGCGGTGTTGTTGATGCTCTTCTTCGCCTTGATGAGTTTGCTGACGCCGTTTATTCTGTTGGGGCTATTAATAACTCTAATGCTTCGCCGGACAACGCCAGGTGGACCAACGCCAGGGCCTACTACTACGACACGTTCCGAGAACTCCTTGCAGACGGGCGCTTGGACCTAGACTACGAAGATCATCAGCTGCGCGATGAGATGATAAGTCAGACTTATCACTTCAGCACGCGAGGGTCAATCACCATGACAAGCAAGGATGAGATGCGTAAGTCTGGCATGGCGTCCCCCGACTCTTTGGACGCGGCTATATTGAGTACCATCGACCACAGGCATGATGGGCCACGCCCCGGTGAGATTATCCAGGCCGAGGAAGTCATGGCCGAGCATCCGTTTTACAGCGAGTCTTACTGGTGATAGTATTTATAGCGAAGACCCCGGATGGCCTCTGCGCGAGCACGTCACCGGGGTTACGGCGTTCGCCGACAAACACTAACGTGACTGAGTACGCCGACATTTTTAATCTGCGCGCTCACACACAAAGGGGGCAATGCGCACGCTCAGACAGGGAATAAGTACCCTAATCTGCGCAACGACGCATATTTGTAAAGAGTAAGGCACAAGCCTTATTGGTGATAAGATTAGTTCATGGGAATTTTTGACAGGTTTACTTCTAGTTCTTCCGCCTCTGATGCACTTTTGCAGGAGATTCAGGAGCTTTCTCAGAACAATCAAATTCTTTCTGAGTCCTACTCCGCGCTTGCTCGTGCAACCCTAGAGTTCGATGACAAGGGCTGGGCACCAATCAACCAGTTCACCGAGGCTGGTGTTCGCCTCGAGGACGTAAAGATTGTAGCCAAGCAGGCACGGAGGCAGACAGCATCCAACCCAATCCTCAAGCGCGGCGCATCACTGCGAGCTAGCTATGTGTTTGGTCGCGGATTCAAGATGTCTCAGGCTGGCAATCCCCTGGCCCCACGGTTCCAGCGCATTATTGATGACGCCGTAAACCAACAGGTTCTCTTTAGCGAAGGTGCGTGCAAGAAGAATGAACGAGCGCTTTTTACGGACGGTAACTTTTTCGTTCGGTACGACCGTCGTAACCGGCGCTTTAGTCGTGTCCCTCTTGATGAGATAAGCGGCTGGGCTACAGACCCCGACGACCCCGAGATGATTCGGTACTACCTGCGCGAGTACTCCAAGCGCGAGCCAGTAACCGATCCTTACAACTCATATCTCGCCGAGACGGTCAAGGTCTGGTACCCACTGGACTACGTAGATAACCCAGTGTCGCAGATTAACGACATCCCAGTGGACCGCAACTTTGTCATTATCGACACCAAGGCTAACGACGAGACCGGATCGCTGTGGGGTTTGCCCGATGCGCTCCCGGCTTTGCCGTGGTCATGGGCATACTCCGAGTATCTCAAGGATGGCTCGAAGATGCTCAAGGCTCTCTCGAGCATTGCGTGGCAGGTAAAGACGAAGACCGCTAAGGGTGGGGCAAATATCTCCTCCAAGCTTTTGACCAACAGGGAAGTCGCTTCTACTGCGGTGACTGGCGCTGATATTGAGCTCAACGCCATGCCAAGGAATAACTCCGTTGATTTGGCTACCGGTCAGCCTTTGGCCGCTATGGCCGCTACGGCGATGGAAGTTTCGGTTGACGCCCTTCTTGCCGGTGCTGGTCAGCAGGGTGGTGGCGGTTCGCAGATTCTCGACCAGTCAACCATCAACTCTGCTTACGCACGCCAGGGTAACTGGGAGGACTTCTTTATGCGCGTGCTTCGCGTGATTGGCGTGCCAGACCCTAGCGTTACCTTCAATAACATTATCGTTGACCCCGCGTACCGCACCATTCAATCGCTGAGCCAAGCGTGGATGACGGGTCTATTCGACGCAGAGATTATGCAGGACGCCATGGCAGAGCAGCTGGGCATCGAGGCACCGGGTAATGTACCGAGAGGTGTTCTTGTTCCAAACAACACAAGCAGTTTCCCTAACACTGGGCGCACGCTAGGTGCCGGTAACCCAAATAACGTGGCCAGTAGCCAGGGCAACTCCGGTGCTGGAGTTGACGACCTCTCCGATGGGGACAATAATCTGAGGGACCTTCAAGATAACCCCCGATGATATCGTGGTAATATAAGAGGTATGGCCAAGCTTCTATCTGAGTCCGGTTCTGCGCCGGTAAAATCTGGGAACAATTGGCGTGCCGTTTTAATCACTCCCGGTAAAGGTTCTTCTGGTGTTTACACCGAGGAGATGCTACGCGAGTACGGCCCGCAAGCATTCAAGAAGGGCACTCACTCTTATGTCGATCACCCTCGCGACGAAGGCGACATCCGCTCACCCAAGAATCTTATCGGTGTACTAGCGGAAGACGCTCGTTACGAAAAGGGTGTTGGCCTAGTGGCCGAGCTGTCCATCATGCCCCACTGGAAAGAATTTGTCGAGGCCGTTGCCCCGCACACCGGCCTGTCTATCTACGCGATGGGCGAGGGTAACTACAACGACGACGGCGAAGTTGTTGTTGAATCTCTCGTTCCCCACACACAGAACTCCGTTGACCTGGTTTCATATCCTGGCCGCCCCGGATCAAAGCTTGCCGATAAACTCTACGAGGCAGCCATCTCTATGGTCGCCGAGGCATTGCCGGATAACTATCGTCCAGCAACATCGGACGACGTGCCCGAGGGTCGCGCTTGTGGCAACTGTATGTTCTTCAATGAGAACAAGGTTGACGAAGATGGCAAGGCTTACTGCGAAAAGTGGGACGCATACGCCGCTGGCGGCTCCTACTGCAACGCATGGAAAGCCAGAGAAGAATCTTCCGCCCCTATGGGCGGGGAAAAAGGTACTGCTGCTCCTACAGCCGCAGCCACCGTTATCAATACGAAAGAAGGATACTCAATTATGGAACTCAAGGAATTGAGCGACCAGCTAGCTGAGCTGCCAAACTTGGTAGCAGCTGCTGTTGCAGAAGCCCTTGCGCCTGCTGAGGAACCAGAGGAGAAGGAAGAAGTTGACGTTGCGGCTGTAGCCGAGGCTATGGTTGCCGCTGACCTTCCCGAGGTTTCCCGCAAGGCCGTGTACGAGTCACTTCGCGCCGGTGCAAACTTGAATGACGCCATCGAGAGCCAGAAGGCTTTCGTTGAGTCCGTCAAGTCGCACTTCAAGGAGGAGGCCAACGCTTCCGCTAAGGCTATCGAAGAGACCGTTATTGTTAACACCTCAGAGAAGGCCCCCCGCCTCTCTGACATTCTCAATGTAAAGGTTGGTGCCTAATGGCTCTTAACGAAGTTTACAAGGATGGCAACTCACTCAACTACGAGGTCGACGAGAACGTTGAATCTGGTGACTTTGTTTGGTTGAGCGCTGGCATCCGTGGTGTGGCCGAAACTGACGCCGAGCTTGGCGCAGACGGAGAGCACTACGCAACCATTCGCCACATTGGCGTGTTTCGCGGCACAACCGCTGACGCCGTCACCCTGGGCGCCGCTATCTACCTGGCAAGCGCCGCTACTTACGGCACCGCTTTGACCACGACCGTTGGGTCCAACAAGCTTGTTGGCTACGCGATCAAGGCCAAGGGTGCTGTTGCTGGTGACGTTTTCGTCCGGATTAACAACTAAGAATAGGTGATTGACTAATGGCTAACATTAAAGTTGTTGAGCAGGAGATCGCCCGCATTGAAGAGCGTTCGACCAAGCGTCAGATTGAGGCTGCAAAGCTTCTGACTAACGCACTGTCGGGTGACCTTCGTGCAAAGGTGATGCTTCAGGAAGGAATCTCCTCTTCGGACATTCCCACCGTCCTGGAGCCTGCTATTAACGTTATCTTCCTCGCACAGTACGCTGCGGAGCAGAACGTATGGAACCAGATTGCCGATGAGTACATCACCGACAACTTTGGCATCATTCGTTTCGGTGACTTCCAGGTTGACCCCAGCGCGCTTGTAAGCGGCACTGGTGAGGAATTCATTGAGGGTGGACTTCCCGCTGTCGGAGAGTACGAAGAGTACCCCGCAGTTCCGTTCACCACCACTCAGCTCGACAAGGACTTCGAAGGCAAAACTGGTATCCGTGCCCGTATGTCATGGGAATCCTTGCGTCGCATTGGTAACTTCGACATGATCGGACAGATGACTTCTCGTTTCGCACAGTACGCTGCGCGTCAGGAAGACATCGCTCTGGCCAAGTTGTTTGTTACCACCGCTGGCGCTGTCGGCACCGGCTTCTCGGGCAAGGGCCTTGCTGGTAACCCAGCCCTGAGCCTTACCGCCCTCGAGAACGCTATGGCATCATCGCGCGAAGACACCGTTGGTGGCAACCGCGTGGTCGCAAACAACTACAAGCTCGTCTACGGCACCTCGCTCGCGATGACCGTTCGTAACTTGTTTGCTATCTCGCAGATCGAGCGCGTTTCCGGTTCTGAGACCACAATCCTGAACCCATCGTTCATCACCAGCCCATTCAACCCAATCGAGTTCAATGCTCTCGACACGGTTTCGGGTGGACAGACTGACGCATGGTGGTTCGTGATTCCGGACCTGAACACCCGTCCGTACTTCTGGGAGGTCTTCCTCTCGGGCGCACGCACTCCTCTTATCTCCATCAAGGACAACGGACACTTCACCCTCGCCGGTGGAGAGGTCCCCGTTCGTGACGGTAGCTTCGACGAGGACGACGTTCAGACCCGTATCCGCCACGTTGTACAGGCGTACAACATCACCAAGGATGGTCTGCGCTACTCGACTGGCGCAGCAGGCTCCTAACAAAAACAAACACTTTGGCCCCCGGGAAACCGGGGGCCTTTGTGTTGTATTCTTGACCAATGGAAATAAATAAGATTCCGGCGTTCTACATAAACATGGATGCCGATGTCCATAAAAAAGAATCTACAGAATCCGTTCTAAAGATTCTTGGGTTCGAAAGCGTTACAAGAATTTCCGGCATCGAGGGCCTGGGCAAAATTGTTGGCTGCACCATGGCGCACATCAAGGCAATCGGCACCGCTCTTGAATCAACAAGTGGCCCATTCGCAATATTCGAAGATGACATCTTCATAAAAAACCCAAACACCACAATAGATGTGCCGGACAGCGCCGATGCTTTGTACGTCGGCATATCCCGCTGGGGCATTTACAATGGCACGGGGCACACACGCATATCAGTTGAGCAACACAGTAGAGATTTATATCGGATTTACAATATGCTCTCAACGCACGGCATTGTTTACTTCAATAGAGATTATGCCAAATTACTTATGAGGTCATATGACTTTCTTGTATCAGTATCCGAACCAGTAGACAAGGCGAACGCCGAGCTCGTAAAGTATTTTGAGGTTTACGGGCTCACTGATCCAATGGTGTATCAAGATGGCATAAATGAAAAAGAAACGAACTTTACATTGCCAGGTCCAAATGCCACTAATAAGTCCGGAGTGTTTGCACTAAAATAGAAGCATGGATTACGCTTGGTATATTTTAGGGAACGGTAGACGCGGATACATAGAGCGAACCATAGCTTCTTGGCTGGCAAATCTGGTAGACAAGCCTAAGTATAGTTATATCTTCGATGACTCCGGCGACCCTGAGCACGTCAAATGGCTTGTCAATAATTACGGCCAGGACTTTACGATTGTTCCCATATCCAGTGGCGTGGCCGGTCAAGCCATAGCGGTACAGAAGATATTCGACACGTTGCGCGAGCTTGACGTTGACTACTTCCTTGGAATCGAAGAAGACTGGATGCTATTCAGGCCGCTAGATGTTCAGAGCGTAATATATGAGTTATGCAATAATCCACACATTATCCAGATGCGCGTTCCCCGCACGGTGTGGCACTCCGAATACCATCGTCTTGATCTGGATGCTGGCAGCCTGTTGTTGCATCACTTAAACGATGACAAGGGGCAAGTTGCGATAAAGCGAGACCACTGGTACGAAACAAGAGGGCACTTCTACTTCTGGGCGCATAATCCATCAGTGTTTCATAGAAGAGTGCTTGACAACAAGTATCCCAACACACCAAGCCACGAGTATGATTTTGGAATACAGTTACTAAAGCTTGACAGTAGCGCTACGGTTGGATTCTGGGCGGACAATCCATACGACGCTTACATAACACACATAGGATTTAGGGATGAGCAATTGTTGAAATCTTTGCCAGGGCTGCATGGTTGGGCCAATGGCTAAAATTCTCGCCTATGTAAATCTATATCCACCATCCACTCGGGCCGGCGCTGAGTTGATGTTGCATGAAATACTTTTGTCCCTGCGCAATCTTGGGCACGAAGTTATGGTGGCGCAGCCAAATCCTCAGCACAAGGTTGTAGACGGAATACGGATTATCAAGTACTCACAGGTCTATGAGTTTGATGCGGATATTGTCTTCACGCAAAATCACGATACCAAGCACGCCATAACCCACGCCAAGTCAATCAATAAACCGATTGTTCATTTCGTTCACAATGATCAGGCCGTAAAACTCTTTAGATTAAATACAACAAATTCCGACTTAGTAGTCGCGAACTCCAAGTGGGTCTACGACGGAATAAAGATTAACAATCTAACCAAGATGATTGTCAATCCACACACGGACATTGACACTTACAAAACCGAGCGACAAGACGCGAGCAAGATTACATTTATAAATCTCATTGACATCAAGGGTGTCAATATGTTTTGGCGGGTTGCGGAAATTCTTAGCGATCGAGAGTTCCTGGCAGTGAGGGGTGGCTATGGAACTCAAATAGTCAAGAGGTTGGGCAACGTGAGCGTGGTAGAAAACACTGGCAACATGAAGTCGATTTACGCTCAGACGAAAATATTCTTTATGCCCTCAAAGTACGAAAGCTGGGGCAGGGCTGCTGTCGAGGCAATGGCATCAGGGATACCTGTCGTTGGCTCAAATGCTCGTGGCCTGGTCGAATCAGTTGGAGACGCTGGAATGCTTGCCGAGCCCGACGACGTAAACTCTTTTGTCAGATTAATAAAGTCGCTTGACGACGAGCGGACTTATCAGAAGTATTCCCAGAAGGCCGAGGCCCGTGCGTTCAATTTATCCAAAGAGTTTTCTAAACAGATTGGGGAACTGCACAACGCTATTCGATGGCTCTGCGGTAAGGCATAATATATTCTTTATGAAACGCTGACTTCAATGGCTTGATTGATAAGTACGTTGCCTTCTTTCCCTCATCTTTATAGAAGGTAATTGCAACGTTGAGCCCCATAATCAAGTAGTCGGTATATCTCAATATGCAGTGAGACAACCAGAGATCATCTATAATCCAATATTCTTCCGGTGCCTCATAAACTTCGGGGACACGCCACAGCTCAATAGGGCTCAGCAGGCCACCAGTGCCCGCGTAATCGCCTTTCCAGTCGCCCCGCAGTCTATCCCTCACCCAGTAATCCTGGTACGTCTGGAAGCCCCAGAAGGACTTTACGATACACTCGTCGAACTGTCGGTAGCATTCGTCTATTAGGTCGGGCGGAAACGTCTCGTCGTCATCCACGAGCAGCACCATATCGTAGTCGGCGTTTGCAATGTGGTCCCTGATTAGATAGAACCTGCCGTACATTTTGTATTTGTTGAAGTAGTTATATACACGGGCGCCAGGAAACGATACATCTTGCGCGCTGTTATTGCATATATACAAATCAAAATCTTGATTGCGCTGAGCGCCGAGTTCTGATATTTGCCTATCTAAATACTCTAATCTGTCGTACAATGTGAGAACAACGGCAAGTCTGGGCACACTCAAATAGTACTTCATTTTTATGATAACTTTGTAATACCAGCCCCTCCTGCTGGATTCCCCGCACCGTCGAGCCTAACCCCCCTTCCCCGGCTCCGGTGCGGGGTTCCCTTTTATGCGGTAAAATAAGAACATGGCAAACCTTGGCGTCTCTCCTGTTAACTTCAATTCCGATACCGGAAAAGTAAGAGTACTTCTAGGTGACACGGTTGCTACTAATGTTATTAGTGGCGTCGGTGAATACCTTTATTTTAGCGATGATGAAATCAACGCTTTCCTTGAAATGTATGGCGAGAACGTCAAGCTGGCTACCGCCCGTGCGATGGAGACGATTGCCTCCTCTCAGGCACTACTACTCAAGTCCTGGTCCAGCGACGACCTTACTGTCAATGGCGATCGCATTGCCGAATCGCTTCGCAAGATTGCGGCTCAGTTGCGCCAAGAGGCCCTTGCTGACGAGTCCTCAGAATACTTTAACCTGGTTGCAATGTATGTCGATAAAGATCACTACATGGACTTCGCGGAACGGGAGTACGAAGACTACACCTGGTGGAACTAATGCCGGTATCTAGTAGCTCGCCCATCGACTTCGCCAGCATTGCTATGGAAATGCGCGCCGCTGTTGCGCGCTGGTATAACGCTCAAATAGAAATCATTGATACAAACATTCGCGAGCAGGAGTGGGATGAGTTTACTAACGACTACATCTCCAACTCGGAGACCGTAATTTGGTCTGGGTCGGCCAGGGTACAGCCAATCAAAACAGAGAGATTGCCGGATATGGACATCATGCAGGGTGCCGTCCGGGGGGTTAGGATTCAAGTTCCTTATGACGCCAACCTTTCCCTTATTCGCGAGGGTATGCAAATTAGGATTACCGACGGCGGGGAAGATGTGGTTCTCGAGAACCTGATTCTTACCGTGCGATCCGCTATCAATTCCTCCTACGGATGGAACAGAACTATCGAGTGTGACGCTGATGTCAAGTCCACTGCGGATTCCGGCGGTTCATAATGGCACGGTTTATCACAATAAATATTTCCGGCCTGGAAAGAAAACTCGCCTCTGCTAAAGAAATAATTAAACAGGAATCCAAGCTAATGGCCGAGGAGCTTGCTGAATTTGGCGCAGAAAGAATGCGCGAATACATCAAGCAGAGGGGGACGAAGTTTAGCGCCGCGGCCGCGGCTGCTGGATTGAACAAGGGACCGGGAAGAATTAGAACTGGAAAGATGTACGACTCCGTAGATGCTCGAGTTTCGCTTGTCGGTTCGAATGCTTCCGGAACCAGAGTCTCTGCCGAGTTTGGTTGGATAAGAAACTTTGAGGAATACTTTGAATACCAGGAGACTGGATTCAAGAACAAATTCATTGCGGCTTATACTGGTTCGGGTAGGCTTAGAATTGTCAACGGCGGTCCCGTAATCATGCGTAACCCGTTTGGTGGCTACAAGAACACCAAGGGAATGTTTGCTCTTCGGGATTCTGGCGCTGACGCCGAATCTCAATTGCCAAGACTGACAACAAAATACAAGTCCAGAATTACCAGGAGGATTAACAAAGCATGAATGGCATAGACCTGGTGGCTATTCAGGACGAAATAGCTTTACATATTGAGACATCTTTTCCGCAGTACGAGGTCAAGGAAGACGAGGTTCTTGATGACGAATACCTCATGCGTATAGACAGAAAAACAAAACCCTTTGTAGTTATCCGTTGGAGCGGGCTAACCCGCGAGGTAGCTAACGCATCTTTTGCCGGAGTTCGACACGATGAGTACTCATCTAGATTTGACATTATTGCAGTGGCACCAGCGCCAAGAATTGCGCGCAAGGTATTGAATCTTTTTATGGACCAACTGATTGGTTGGAAGATATCAAACGGTGCGGCATTGACGCCCACGCTGGGGCAGACTGTGTTTCCGGTAACAGATAGGAACGGTTCGCCACATCTTTATTTGGGTATTGGAACACTTGGATTCCGATTCAACTCAGAGAACCCGGACTCGTATATAGGCTCTTAGTTAGTGGTAAACTGGGTCTATGGTACTTGCGCTTAATACTGTCTCCGGACAGATCGCTGACGTGTCACCCAAGACACTTCTTCACCCAAAATTCAAGGACATCTTGGTGCCCGTTGATGCGGATAAAAAGCCCTACAACCCCGTCATGTACAAACCTGGCACGGTAGAGGGCAAGGAAGAACTGCGTTCTGGATTCTTCGCGAAGAAAAAAGAGACTGACGCGCAAGAGACTACATCCAATATCGATATTGAGGAAGAGAACTAATGGCAAACGTAAGACTCTACCGTGAGAATATTACGTTCCTCCTCGCGCACCCGGAGGCATTTGCTGACCGTACCGCTCCAACTGCTGCTGAATTGAACGACTGGTTCGACGCAAGCACCAACGCAGACGGCCTGGTCTACAACATCACCTGTGCGCTCAATGAGGACGGAACCACTTTCACGCTGGGAGATTCGGACACCGACGATTCAGTTACATTCTGTGACGCCGGCAACGTTTCTACCCCCACGTTCTACAACCCCGAGGTTGTTTTCGAAGCGTTCCGCGACGCTGACGTTACTGCCGCCGGTGAGTACAACCTGGCCTTTGACCTTTTGGCTTGGCCGGACATTGAATATATTGCAATCCTCCGTGTGGGCGGACGCAGCGATACTCCATTCGCTGTGGACGACCGCGTAAAGATGGTTGGCGTTAAGACTGACTTTGGTATTGATGTTGCCGCTAGCGGCGAGAACCTTCGCATCAGCCAGTCGTTCCTTAACAACGACTTCGTGAACTGGAACTACGAGGTGACTAACTCCTAATGACTGACGTAAGAGTACCCGCAAGCGGTAACATCCGTGTATGGTGGGCATTGGAAAACGCCTTCGCTAACTACCAGGCCCCCACAGCAGCCGAGATCAACGCATCGTTGGACATCTCGGACGCTATCTCTTGGAACGATTTTGACTTCAACCTCGAGGCGAGCAATGAGCTGGATGACCCAGCCATCACCGCTATTGGTAAAGTCATTGACCGTGGTTTTACTAACTTCGGTGGATCGCTTTCCCTTTACTACCCACGCGACTTTGACGACGCATCCAGTGTTTACTCGCTGGCTTACGACGCGCTTGACGCACCACGCACTAAGGGTTACCTTGTCATCCGTATCGATGGCGAGCGCACCAACCCATTGGCCGCCAACGGTCAACTTGTGCACGTATTCAAGGTAATGACCGATGGATACGCTGAGTCTATTGTTGGTGAGGAAGCGTTCCGTTATACGGTAACCATGCTCCCCCAGGGTGACTTTGCTGTTCGCACGGTCATCGGTTCGGCCCTGACACCAGTTGTGTTGCCAGCCACCTTGGCTGTGACCGATCCTGCTGTTAGCAAGCTGAGCGCCACTCTTGGTGGACGCAACTACACCTATGGCATTCAGTGGAAGTCCAGCAACCCTGCGGTTGCTACGGTCTCCACCGCCGGTGTTGTAACTGCGCTTTCAAACGGTTCGGCTACCATTACTGGAACATGGCCAAACAACGGCAACAGCGACACTTGTGTTGTAACAGTTTCCTAACTACCTTAGGACGGGAAAGGCCCTCGCTTCGGCGGGGGTTTTTTCTTTGCTGTGATAGTATCAAGGTGTTCACAAACTAGGAGGAACATTGTCAGAAGAAGATATCCTTGAGTCGGTAGAAGCCGCCAAGGCACCCGGCACTTTTAATATTGTCCAGGTTCTACAAGAGCGTGGCTACCCCAAGACCGAGATTGATATTTACATGGACGAAGCAGCCATGTACGAACTCTCTACAATTGCAGAGGAACTCGAGGGGCTTACAGAAAAACAAAATGTTCAGCGCGAAGAGTTGACAACAAAGCGTAACGAGACCCAAGCCCGACTGGTTGCCTCCAAATATACCGTGCATCTTATGGGTATCTCCGAGGGTAAGAGGGAAGAGTTTTACCGTCAGGCAGTAAAGAAGTATCCCGTCGAGTATCAAGCACAGAGCGGTATCTCTAGTCTTATCGGTGTCGAGTCTAATAAGATTGAAAAAAACTCACCGGAACGTGACGCACTCTTTACTGACTACTTGTGGCAAGGTCATATCCAGAAGATTGTAAACCCCGATGGCGACGAGCAAACAGAGTTTGCCTACTCCACCATCCGCACGATGCGCGAATCGTTCCCGCTGAACGCAATGGTAAGAATCAATGAGGCCATTGAAAAGCTGAGGGCGTCTACGGCAATCTTCACCATGGACACTGGTGAGGATTTTTTAGCGAAGCCCTAACCTGGCCACAGAATAGGTTCATAGCGACCTACCTCAAGGCCGCGGTCGGTACGGGGCAACCACCCATTGCTGTTATTTTTAGCGACCCATCGCACAAGAAGTGGACGATGTGGGACTACCGACTACTCAAGGCGCACTATATCCTGGAGGATTGGTACAGGGATGGTATTCCACTATGGTGGGATGAGTCTGATCGTGTAACCTTTGACGCCAAAGCTCGCTTCTCTAAGTCTCGAGCGTCCATTGAGAGGGCGCAAGAGTCCGACTCGAAGAAGAAGTCAAAGTCTTACGGAAAATATTATGTAGCCGAACCGAAGGTTATTGACGGTGGAGATATGCCAACCCGAGAAGAATGGCTAGACGAACAGCATCGCAAGAACGGGATGTCCAATGTTCAGCAGCGCAACTCTGGCCCACATATACTCCAGGGCAGAAAAGCGTAATGGGGTAGAATATATATAACGCCCGCATCCTGTAAGGAATCCCTTTGGCCACCAGTGATATCAGCATTAACATATCAAGTAATGCTGACCAAATTATTGAAAGAATTGGCGAACTAACAAAGAGGCTAAAGCAGTTAGAGGCGCAGAACAAAAAAGCCGAAGGGAACGTTTCCTCTAATCGTCAGCGCATTGACAAGATTAACGAAGAGCTTGCTGCCGATAAGAAGCTTACCGCAGCCAGACAACGCAAGATTGCTAGTCTCAAGGAAGAGCGAGCGGCACTGGGGCGTTCTATTGGTGGGCAGAACGCACAGATTCAAGTTCGCCAGCGAGAGATTGATAGTCTCAAGAGAGGCATTGCTGCGACCAAAGCTTATGGCGAAGCGCTTGAAAAAATTAGCAAGCCGGCACTTAGGTACGCTCTTTATGACATCTCCAGCAGTCTTCGTCAGGTAGCCCTCGCCACTGCCGCCCTTGCCGTAGCGCCAATCGGCTTTGCCATTAAGTACGAAAGAGAATTTGCCAACGTAGTCCGCACAAGTGACTTGGCGGGGCAGGCTGCTAACGAGGCCAGGGACCAGCTTCTTGGGGCGCTTAGGGACATTAGCCAAGCAACGCCAATTTCTTGGACTGAAATCACCGACATAGCCACACTGGCCGGACAGTTGGGTATTTCTACAGAACTTGTTGCTGACTTTACTGACAACGTGGCCAAGTTCTCCGCAACCACCGACCTTACTGTGGAGGCTGCTGCAACGGCGTTCGGTAGACTTACCATGCTCATCGATGGTGCCGAGGGTCAGTTCGCCGAGTTGGGCTCCGCAATCCTCGCGGTCGGTGTTGACTCTATTGCTACAGAATCTCAGATTGTTGGCGTGGCTACGCAGATTGCCTCGATGGGTAACTTGGCTGAACTTAGCGCTGCAGATATTATTGGTCTTTCCGGATCGCTGGCCTCGCTCGGTATCGCACCGGAACTTGCGCGTGGTGTTGTAACCAGGCTCTTCTCTGATATCGGCGCTGCTGTGGCAACGGGTGGATACGAGCTCGAGGAGTTCTCTAGACTCTCGGGTAGGAGCGCAGAAGAATTTACCTCAGCGTGGGGAACTTCGCAATCAATCAATGTAATCCTAGACTTCTTTGATGGCCTGGGCCAGACCGCTGGCGACGCCGAGAGAACCCTGCGCGATCTCGGCATCACCTCCGTGCGCGACATTCCAGCGTTGCTACGTTTGGCGCAAAGCTCTGACGAGGTTCGCCGTCTTGTTGCTCTAAGCAATGATGAGTTCGATCGCGGTCAAAAGATTCAAGAGCAATACGCAATTATTGCCGGCACCACGGCAGAAGAACTTCGTAGACTTGTACAAAACTTTGAACTACTTGCCGCAACCGTGGGGCAGTCAATCCCCGGCCTTGCTCAATTGTTCGCTTCCCTCAGCAATGTTACCGCCGGAATTACAGACTTCCTTGCCACCACTCCGGGTCAAATTCTTTCCGGTGTTGCTATTGCGCTGGCCCTTGTAGTATCCGCCGCTACTGCCGCGGGAGCAATTCTTACCGCACTAATTGCTGGATTCAGCGCGCTTGTGTTTGCGTCTAGAACACTGGGTGTCGACCTTGGCCTTCTTGGCTTCAGGGCTATTTTTAGCGCCAAGGGTTTACAGTCAGCTGGACTTGGTGCGCTCACGGCCAACGCTTCTTTCATGAGGCTTGCTACGACAATAAAGTTCGGGACCCTGGCTTTCGGTGCGATTGGTGTTGCTATCGCTGTCGTGGGTGGGATTATGTCCGCCTATGGACAGCGCGTGCAGCAGGTTCAATCAGTAACGAACAGCTTGCTTTCCGACCAGGCCGGCTTATCGAAGGCTTTGCAGGCCGATGCGGATGGGTACAGCAAACTTTCCGATTCCGCAAAAGAAGCGGCCGAGGGCTATATGGTTCTCGAAAAGGCTCAAATTGGTGTTGAGAAAACAAGCAGTGACCAACCCTTTTATCTTCAGGCAATTGACGAATTAAGCAGAAGAGTTGCAGTAGCAAAAGAGAAAGAAGCAGCCGCCACTGAGCTACAAGAAGAAAAGGCCAGAAGATTACTTGATGTCCAGGGAGACTCTGTATCTACATCGGGCGATCTCGTGTCGAGCCTTGATGCCGAGGCCGAGGCGGCCAAAAAAGCCGCGGACGAGTATCTAATACTCGGAGAAAATGTTGCACTCTACTTGCGCCAGCAGGCATCGGAGAGCCCGGAAATCCAAGGGGCCCTTTCAATACCAGAAGTAAGCACGGCGTTCGTTGGCCAGTTTGATAATTTTGAAAGTTTTACCGACTTAATCATAGGAAACCCGGAAGAGGCAAGCGCTAGGCTTGATGAAGTATTTGCCGAGATTGATAAAGCAACGAATATGTACTCCTCTACTGGAGCATTCTTTAGTACACTATTCCTTCAGAACCGTGACGAAATAGATGCAATAAACGCCGCCAAGGACGCTCTCACTGGATACGTGGAGGCGGGCAATCCCGAAAGAATTCTCGAGCTCGCAAAGGCAAACGATATTCTCAACGAGGGAATGCCCCAACTTGAGGCCCAGGCGGCACTTGCTGCTGGCGAGGTAGACGGTCTAATGGAGTCATTGTTCGGCGCAGAGAATGCGGCGGGCGCCGGACGCGACGCTGTTGGAAAATTCTTCGACGAACTCGCCAATGGCGCAGACACATCGGACGTTACATCCAAAAGCTTTCAGGAAATGATTGTCGCCCTGGCGGGCAATGAATTCAGGAGCGTTCAAGACCGACTGGGAGACATGAACGCCGTACTGCAAAGGCTCAAGGACGAGGGCCAGGGAACGTCACAGATGGCACTATTGTTGACACAGGCCATGCTCCAATTGGCTGCCGCAGCAGACCTCGGAACCCTAGGAATCGAGGGAATGCCAGAGGGCCTGACAACGGTCGAGGATAAAATGGAATTCCTCATTTCTAAGGCAGAGCCTCTTGTCAACCTATTTAGTGGCATTGGCGCTGGTGCTGAAGATGCCGGAACAAAGATGGGTGGAGCTGGCGCTAGGGCGGAGACCCTTGCTGAGCAATTCGATAAGCTCACCAACTCCATGTTTGAGGCAATCAACTTGGGCAGAGACACGGAGGACGCAATCTTCGCACTGGGTGAGGCTTTCGGCGAAACCGGAAGCGAGGCTTTGTATGCCAGCGACGAGATGCAAGATGCTATCGGAGCCATCTTGGCTCAGTCGGGAAGCGCCGAACAAGGCGTTGCTAATCTTGCCGCATTATTCGTACACCTATCCAAAACGGCTGGAGGTCAGTCGGCACCATCACTACAGATTCTTCGTCAAGCAATCTCTCAGGTCGGCGCACAGTTCGGTATGACAGAGGCACAGGTGCAGCAGTTTATTAACACTGCCGGCGGTGGTCTTTCCAACATCAACCTCGACAACTTCAACCGTGGCGTACAGAACGCGCAGAAAGAAGTTCGCACGCTACTTGATTACGCATCCGACCTCGAGCAAGTCTTTAGCCGCGCGTTTGATATTAGATTTGCTGAAACAATGGCGATTGACGACATTGCCGAATCGTGGGCCGACCTGGCAGATCGAGTAGAAGATGCGCGAAAAGAAATTGAAGAGCTACAAGCTACCCAGCAAAGCCTTGGCGCGGATAGGGCAATTAAAGAATACTTCTTATCGGTTGCCGAGGCGTATGGCGATACCTTAAGGGCGGCAAAGCTGCGCAACGAGATTGCCGAACTAGACCGCGAGCAGGCCGAGAACGCCAGCAGACTGGAAGAATCTCAAGCCGCTACCGGCGGCAACCTAACCGGCTCCAATCCCGCATCTATTCAGAACAGGCGCGCCCTTCTTGGCCTGGTTGGGGAATACCAAGACTACATTACGGCTCTTGCGGAATCTGGTGCGACGCAGGCCGAGCTTACAGCGGCAACGCAGCAAGCTAGACAAGAATTTATTCAGCAGGCAACCGAGCTTGGCTTCCAGGAGTCGGTTGTCCTAGAGTACGCCAAGGCGTTCGATGACGTGCAGACGGCAATAGATAAAGTTCCGCGCAACGTTACGGTAGACGCCAATGTCAACCCCGCACTCCAGGCACTTAATGAACTCAATGCTAGCCTCAATAAAAACATCGATGCCGCGAGGGCGTTAAATACAGCCCTGGGTCAGCCCAATTTCGGTGGGGGCGGTGGGGGTGGGGGTGGCGGCGGCGGTAGTGCTGCCCAAGTTGCTGAGGTGGAAAGGCAGATAAACAGGCAAAGAACTTTCATCTCGGCGCACAACTCGGACCGTGGGCTGTACGCAAGAGCGGGAAACCTTGCGGCGTGGCAGACCACTAGGGATAGACTCCAGCGAGAGCTAGAAACACTGGAGAGACAGCTCAGAAATCTCCGAGGATACTCCCGCGGCGGCTTCACCGGGCAGGGTGGGACAATGGAGCCGGCCGGCATTGTCCACAAGGGTGAGTATGTCGTTCCCAAAAAGTATGTAAACCAGTCAACCGGAATGCCAGACTCATCATTCCTGGCGCAGTTGCAGAACGGTATGCGCAGCTACAATGTCGGCGGTCCGGTTGGTTCCTCTTCGCCGGCCAGCGCGATGATAGTTGAATTGTCACCCGTTGACAGAAACCTCTTAAGGTCGGTCGGCGGCTCTGGTGATATCATTGTGTCCGTAGACTCGAGGGAGATAGCTCGCGCTGCAAACAAGGGCAACAAGTCAATCATTTCGGAAGGCGGCCGTCCGTGAGTAAGAAGCTTTGGTTCGGGATACCTGGCGTGCATATGGAATTATTGCCAGCGCCATCGATCCAATCGAGTTCCTCTAGCGCGTCCTATGTCGAAGCGATTGAGTTTGAAAATGGCGGCGGAGATATTAGAAGGTCCAATCAGTTTAGAAAAATGTTTTCGTTTCAGGTTTCTGGCACGGTTGAGGACTACGAGGGAATTAATGGTTACTCCAGATTCGCATCCGGTTTCCACGGGGACGGTCCATTCTTTTTTGTTGACCCGTATACATACGCAACTAATGTGTTGCCCCCGGCGTGGGCGACCCCGGCTTTAATCAATAAGGGCTGGAAGAACATTTCTGACATAACCCCAACTTTTGTCAACACGGCCGCTAATACCAGGTTGCAACCCGCAAAAACTGCTGTTTTTAATCTTAGTAATATTGAGCCAATTACCGGAGCCAACTCGTATTGCACTATTACAATTCCCCCCGGAAAGTTTTTGCACCTGGGGGCATCCGGATCGGCCACGGGGGCTGCGGTTGTAAGGGTTGTTCCAATACTTGCCAACAACGCAGAAGACACTGCCGTTAATCTAACCCTACTTAGCGCCACCGGCAGCGTTAGGATGAATAGAGTTTTTAGTGGCGACACTTATCAAGCAGTAAAAATATCAATGCCAACAACAGTCACACCCACTTCAGTGCTAAACCTCACGTCAATGATGGCTCAGATTACCGATAGCAACACGACACCCGCAATTAGCAACCACATCCACGGCGAGGGTCACACCGGGGTGGAGTTCGCCACCCCCGTCGTGCAGGAGTCATATGTTTATATAGACCCACCACGCAAGGCCACGGCCTTTGAGATGATGGAGGTTGGCGCTTGGCGATAAATATTCAGATATCTGGGGAGGGCGACATTGGCGACAATCAACCCGGATGGTCGGTCCAGGAGTTTGTTTCACCCGTTGAGATTGGCGGTCGCGCCGGTGGCACCGGATCGGTTACAATAAACGCGAAGGCCAAAGAAAACTCTTTGCTGCTCGTTAACAACGACGCCATCACAACGCACGATGACGGTCTGGGGGAAATTCGCGGGGTCGTGAAAACCGTTTCCGACAGTGGGCTCGTTGCTTCCATTACACACTCCACCGTTTTAGATTTACTTGACGCGGAAAGATTTATACCGCCGCTCGGTGCCGGCTCTGTTTGGTCCGCGCTTGATATGGCAAGCCAGCTAGTGGGTAGAAGTAGGGTCAACGTGGAGGCGTTCGAATGACGGCACCCGGTCCATCGGTTATTACTCAAGCGACCTTAAATTTTACTCCAGATCTTGACGGCTATTGGAGTCCCGACCCGTTCCCCAGGGTTGCCCCGTATTTATATATAACATGGAATTATCCGACTTCAGTTGGAAGCTCCGCCTTGGCCGGTGCCCAAATACAAGTTTCTACCGACCCGGCATTTTTAGTAAACACCAAAACTTATACCAACCCTACTGTTTCTAATAGCATAGGTCAATTTGGCGCCAATGGTTTTCTTATGGGCGCAACGTTTGGTACCTCGATGTTTAACGCCATTGCAAATAATAGTATTCACTATTGCCGAGTAAGAATGAGAAATGGTAACGTATTTACCCAGGGACAATTTTTTGGTACCTGGACCGAAAATACTTCTATAGGATCATACTCGCCATGGAGCGAAACTTTTGATAAGGTTGTGGGTTTAGTTCCCCCGCTACCACCAACAAGCGTTACGGTTAACTCATTCTTTGCCGGCTCTGCCCTCGTGGCCTTTACTCCAGCAACTCAAAGTTTGGCGATAAACCCCGTTAGTTCATTTAAAATTGAATATAGTAAAGACGCAACTTTTGCCACCGGAGTATCATCGGCATCCGTGGACCCAGAAGTCAATAACAGATTGTTTACCGGCTTGGATCAGGGCGAGGTTTATTACTTTAGGGTGCGTGCCGTCAACGCAGACGGCGAGGGTGCGCCATCAACGGTGGTTTCAGTTTTAATCGTATTAGAACTCTTCCCAACGGAATCAAGAATTGATAGTCCGGGAACCTACGACCCGGTATTCTACTCTCTGGCCGGACACGTAGCCGGATTTGATGTGAACGGAAAATTTGTTCCGGGCGTTGAGACAGATTTAGATTACGAGGTGAGGCTATACACGCCAACAACAAATGCGTACGAAATTATTGGTAATAATATTTATGCAAAAAACGTAACAACTGACACACTCTACTTCGTGCCAAACCCAATCAGTCCATCAATCAGCTCCCTAAACGCAATAAGGTTTAAGACTATTTTGTCCGGAGAGAACTGCTCGGTATCTTGGGTGGGCAACCCATCCTTTCCCTCCGTTTACGGCGGGAAAGATTTTAATATAACAATTGACTACGAAGACGAAACACTAACCGCTACATCGGAATACTCTCTAGATGGCACCAGGGTGCAAACAACCGAAAGCACTTCTCTGTCAACGATTGATTTGAACGAGGAGATAGCGGTAACGGTTCAATATCAAAGAGTGTCCAAAGTTAATCAGGTAACACTTGCGGTCACATACGAATATGATTTACTTGTTTCGGTTTGTCCAGTATCAGATTTTAGCGCTCCGGTTAGCGTTCTACTTCAATACGAAACGGACGCTCGGGATGCCGTTACGCAGCGGGTTCAAATTTCCGGAAACATTAGGTCGCTCTGCGTGTCCAACAACCTTAGAACACTGGGGCCCGACGAGGTTTTTGAATACGAAAGGAACCCGGAGTATGCTATTGACGGAAACTTTTCGCTGTCCGGGTCGGTCCCATCTTTAATTGGAAACGTTTGGGACTATGTCCAGGATGCGGCAACTTCGAGCAGGGCGGAAGTTAGCGTGGTTGACAATTTGCCAACTGCACGAAACATCGGGGTAAGGCTGATAGACATTACAAACATTGCGCCTCAGCCAAACATCACGCCGACGACCGCCTCGTCTGGTCAGGCTATTGATGTCTCCTATACCAACGCAAGCATTCTTTCTCAGGGCTTACTATATTATTCGCTGGAAGACAATAATAGAATCTTTACCGCAAGCTTTGGGGAAGATATTACAACAACGGTAGAAACACCAGGCTCGCCGTCATTTGTACAGCAGCCAATTCTGATTGAAGTTGAGCAATACCTGACCTATATAGAGGCCGGCAGTTTCCCTTTTAGCGTTTACGGAATTATTGACCAGACCGGCCTTCCCATCTTGCCCCAGCAGTGGGCTGACTACGAGGGACTTCTTGAGGTTTCCATAAACACGCAAATCCCAAACTCGATAAACGTTAGACTCAAGGGGCCCAGGCAGGAGATACCGGGAACGACGGCCCCCTATAGTGTTGCGTATTCTTCTGGGGAGGGGGCAGATAGTGGCGCTCTAGCAATCATTGGCTCCGGCGTTTTGTTCGACATAAAAAACGTAGAAATATTAACAGGGGCCCCCACCGATAGGGTTACAAGAGTTACCGCCACGACTATTAATAATCCATTTATTAACACGCTGGAGCAGGCTTACGATCTTGGCTCAACCGCAGCCGACATTGCGGCCGGCCCTAATGTTACTCTAACCGGGACAATCCCGGTGTCGGCAATCGAAGGATTTGGCTTCGTGGCAGGGTCTCTTATCCAATACAGAGATAATATATACAGGGTTAACGATGCCACCATTGGGAACCTTTCGGTAGAATTTTCCGCCACGGAATATGTAACTGTCGGGCAATTTGATTCGCTATGGGGCGACATCGATGTATCCGTGCACGATGATTTGTGGGGGGAAAATCAGGTTCAGGATCAGAAAATATTTCCATTCCGAGAAGTGGGCTACCCCGAAATCGGCGAACAGGGTTCTTAGAATTTTTATAACTTTGATAGAATGAATTATGCCCATAAATAGTATTCAATCGCAAGGAGACGACCAGCGCTGGAAGGCGGAGGTCGAGAAGGAATTGGCTGATCTCAAGAGAAGCCTCGGCATTCTAAGAGCGCAAGTAGATGCTAGGAGACAATAATGCCATTAACTACTCCTGACGGTATTTATTACGCAGACTCCACCGCCAAAATGTCGGCCGCTGCGATTAGCGCCGCCGAAGCTTCCTCGATACAAAACGCACTCAATACCTACCGCATCGAAATTGATGAAAGGTCGGTTGCTGCCGTGGCTCCGGGTATTATTGTTCGCTGGCCCAAGGTTACAGCGCCACCGGATAACTGGTTCCTGTGTGACGGGTCGGCGGTTTCAAGAACTGTTTATGTACAATTGTTTGCCGCAACCGGAACCTTTTACGGCGATGGCGACGGAGTCAACACATTCAATCTGCCCAACCTAACCGGCGACCCCGATTACGATTTTATTATTAAATACAGATTTTCTGACGGCCTTCGCGGCGTTGAGGGCCCCATCGGACCGGTTGGGCCAGAGGGACCGATTGCGAACGGCACCCCCCAGCAGGGTCAGGCGTCCAAGACCACCAGCGGTACAATTTCAATTGCCACTCAGGGCGTTTATCAATCCACGGGGCTGACTCTGACGCTCGATACGGCAACCGACTTGGACATGGTAGTCGGCACGGACGGATTCTCCCTGAAAAATATTTCTGGGCACGAACGAACGCTACGTTTTTACGCATCGATTGACGCTTCTGTTGGCTCTTCAAATAAAACACTGGGTATCAAACTGGCAATAGATGGCGCGCAGATAGACGCAACTGAGTGTAGGGCCGCGACCGGTCAGGCTGGCGCGGAGGCCAAGCTTGTAACATCTTGGATTATTAACGTCCCCGACGATTCGGAAGTTGCGGTTTATGTGGCCAACCACAGCGGAACCGAATCGATAACTTTGGGACGTGGTCGCATTGTAGCTTCTGCTGTAACCGGATACGGGGCGGGGGTCGTTCCGGGTGGGACTACCGGTCAAGTACTGGCAAAATCAACCGGAGACGACTACGACACCGAGTGGAGCAGCCTGACATTCGATAAGATTGTTGCCGACCCGATATATCTGGCTAACAAAACTTTACCCGCGGGGTATAATGGATTGACGGTCGGTCCGGTTACGGTTAATGACGGTGTCACCATAACAATTCCAAGCGACACAGTTTGGGTAGTTCTTTAGGAGAAACAAATGAGTACCATTAAAGTAAATACGCATCAGAATCTAAACGGCCAAAGTATTTTTAATAGCTCATCTGGCACCATGGTCATGACGGCCGGCTCCACCGATCGCGCTCCAATGCGTTTCACCGCTGGTCCGGGTCTCACTTCTCCCGTTGCCGGAAGCCTGGAGTATAACGGAAATACTTTTCTAACTACCTCTAGTTCGGTTTCGGGTAAGGCTTTCAATGATGACAGTCTTTTTTATGGACTTGACAATGATAGAACAATTGTCGCCACCGTTGTCGCTAACACTTTTTACGATATTTTTGGAGTTGGCATCAGTATGCCGGCGTCCAGTTCGTATCTTTTCGACATCTTTGTAGGGCTTAGGACCGGTGCCACGTCTCACACGGTGTCATTCGCCTTCGGTGGAACTGCTGGCATCGACAAGATTCAGTATTTTACAGACTTTTCCAACTCATTGTTTTCTACCGGTGTGGCTGCTCCCGCAGCGCCCGCGTCATCTACTAACGTAACATTCACCGGAAACCCAAACAGCGCTGCGAACGGTGTTATCAGCCCCGCCTCTACTACGGTAACTAAATCATTCAGGATTTCCGGCCTTATCGAAACCTCAACCGCCGGAACACTGCGTCCGCAAATTGCTTTTAGCGCTAACCCAACTGGAACAAATCAAGTTACGAGGCTTTCTTACACAAGATTTAATTCGTTGGGTTCCTACGCTGGCGATTTAATTTCTGGCAACTGGGCCTAATCCCCTGCCCCGGCTGGGCGCTCTGCTAAAATAGATACATGCTCTATCGTCTATCCAACCCTGCACCAGGTCAGCAGATGCGCAGCGGCTTCGGATGGCGCGTACACCCGATCAGCAAGAAGCGCACCTTTCACCGTGGTATCGACTACGGCGGCGTCTTCGATGTGCTGGTAGCTGGCGAGGGTAAAGTTGTGCACGTCTCTCCCGATTGGGCATCGCTAAGTGCGGCCGCCAAGCGCAGGCAGTCTGGTGGCAACGTCGTCATCATTCAGCACGCATCGGATTGCTATACAGCATACTTCCACGGCGCGTACAAGAGCCCGCTCAAGATTGGTCAGCGCGTCGTTCCCGGAGATGTCATCTACCGATCCGGAAGCACCGGCTTGTCCACGGGCAACCACCTACACTTCGAGGTGCGAACCAGCCAAAGTGCTGGCCACGTCGATCCTATCCCTTACCTCAACGCCAGCAACACGCCTACGGCATCACATAATACGGTCAAAGTTACGGGCCGACTTAATAACGAAACGTGGAAAGCTTGGCAAGAGGTTCTTAGGGACCATGGATACACCGGAGTTATCGACGGCAAGCCCGGACCGATGACATACCGTGCAATTCAGCAGTCGGTGGGAGCGCCCAAGACCGGCGTCCTCGATGACGCGACCCGCAAGGCCGTCCAGAAACACGTTGGCGAAAAGCCCGATGGTGTCTGGGGACCGGTCACCGTGTCGGCAATTCAGCGCACAATTAATGATGGGACAATGTGATGCTACTTAAAGACTTGCACAATCAGTTAGTACTGGTCAATCAAATCTTCACGGACATGTTCGAGTGCCTGCCCGAGTCTGGCCAAGACCTTACCTGGCCGGAAAAGCAGGCAATGGCGGCCGAGCTTTGGGGAGATTTAAGCATTGAAGAAATCTATCAAAAGATTGAAGACGGAACACTGTAATGGCAGACACCGAACCATCATTAAGGATTACATTGAAGGACGTGTACACACAGGTCCAGGAGATGAAGTCGCTACTCGAGAGACTGGCTGAGAATCTACCGACCACAACCCAAAGACTTGAAGAGCACGAACGCGATACCGCTAAGATTTTTGCCGATCACGAGGCACGAATCCGCAAGGTGGAGATGCGCGTTTGGCAAATCATGGCGGTCGCCGGCTTTGTCGCTGCGGGAATGCCAGTGATTATTAAGATGATTGGTTAGTCAAAGAACTCGGCAGGGGCCATTGTCTCCGAGCCCCACTGTAGTAGGCCCGTAACGGCATACAATGGAGTGTGGGCGGAGCGGTGTACCACGATATTCTCAAGCCCCTCTACGTCCTGTAGGTCGCTCGGTGAGGCCACCAGAACCCAGTCCCTTATTACCACCACGGAGACGTCTAGTTCGCTCGCCACGTGGGCTGTGATGGCTTCCTGGAGGGCATTGTAGGTTTTGGTGCTCACGGCTTCTTTCCCTCAATAAGAGATATTAGCCTGAAAACCTCTTCGCCCCGAATTGCGCAGTCGCATCCACCGTCATGCGACAGCCATTCCGATGCTTCTAGTTTCAATAAATCAATAATCCGCGCACGCTCAGTAGTAGTGCCAACCGTTATGCCAACCAGATAAGCGTTGTTTTCGACCTCATCGAACTCTTCGGAGGTAAAGCAGGTTTTCATAACTTCCTCATGGAGGTAGAAGTCTCTCTCTTCGAGCCACGCATCCACGTCCCGCAGTCCACACACTGGTATCTGCGGTAGTTCCCGGTGTTAGTAGCGTTCATGCCACGCGAATGAATATTGGTAGAGCCACAGTTCGTGCAGCCATCCTCCACCAGATCGTGCGCTGCGACACTAGGCATCTTAATCCAAGGCAGAAGCTTGTCGTATAGCTCCACCAGTAGGTTGACGTCCTGAATCTGGTAGCGCTTCATTTCTGCCCACGCCTTGTCGTTACCGGCCATACATTTAATCCACAGGTCGAACCCACTGTGCTCCACTTTGGCACCAACGCCAAGGGTCTGGGCCACGTAGTCCAGCTTGTTGGAGGGGAACCTGAAGTTACGCTTGACCTCGAGCATCAGGTCGATGTCTGCGGTCGGTGATGGCGGTAGCATTCCAGCCTCGAGAAACTCCCGACGAATGTGCTTGTGATCGAAGCCCTTAGAGTTCCAGCCGACGATAGCGTCAGCCTCGTCCATCAAGGCGTGCAGCTCTTTCAGCATCTCGGGCTTGCCATCGTGGTGAATTGATTTGAAGATTACTTTTTTGCTATGATTCCAGCGCGCTCCGAAACACATGACCTCAGTAGATTGAAGTATTTGTTTAAGTGAAATATTCTGTTGCCACAAGCCCCATGTATGTGCGGTAATTGGGCTTGTTTCTAGGTCGAGGTGCAGTATCTTCACAGAATCCTCCAGTAATGTTGCCCAAGTCTAACACGGTGCGGTGGTAAAATAGGGTAATGAATGAATATGAACTCGTAGATGGTGTAGCTTGTCCGGTCGATCCAATGGAGGCGCTGAATTGCGATTCATGTCAATGAGGTGTTGCGACTGCGACCCCAGGTGCAACACCTGCCCAAAAGTACAATAGAAACCCGACCAGATGCCTAGTTGGAAGCACAGACGCAGGCTAATCTACGCATCGTATATCCTCGGTGCCGGCATGGTTATCTTTGGTGCCATCACTTATCCCAGCGACACGCAGATTGGGTCGCAGATGGTCATCGGTGGCGTTGGCCTCATCACTGTAATACTTACCGCGTATACTGGGTTTGCAGCATACGAAGATACCCAGATACATAAACATAAAGGAGAAAATCCAGATGGATAAGCTCAAGCGTTTCCACGCCTATGGCACAGAACGTGCAATCAAAACGGTAGCACAGACCCTCATCGCTTTTATTACCGCGAGCTCCGCACTCAGCATCGTTGACGTTGACTTCGGTCAAGCCGTCGGCGTTGCGGCTCTAGCCGGAGTCATGTCATTACTCACCTCAGTTCTTACTTATGACAAGGAGCCAAGTAAAGAAGGGTAGGTGATCCGATACAACAGAAAAGGCCCGGGAATTAACCCGGGCCTTTTCGTTTCCCTGTTTGGCTACTCGGGGTCAACGTCTGGTGCGATAGGGACGGAGACCCAGACCGACTCTCTTTGAGTGTTTGTCGGTTTCTTTTGTCCCGCTTCCCAGCCTGCGGTGAAGATTGCCTTGTCATCGTGCTCGTATCTGTGCACGGGGTCAATCATCTTGCCGAACTGGTACTCGGTCCAAGCCTCTTCAATTTTTTTAATCATCCTTCCCACTCTCCTCCTGGCTCAATGCCCTCGGCGATACTCATGGCAACCATCTGCCGAATGGCTTCGTTCTTGGTATCTTTACAGTTGATGACTTCGCCATCTTTTTTAACGACGGCCCATCCGCTTTCGCATCCTGGCCTGTCTGGCGCAATATAGTACGGTGCCACTTTACCTCCAATATGCTTCTAGTGTTGGCATGTGGCGCAGCTTCATGGCGAAAGCAAACAGGTGCAGCAAGGCATCGTTAGCGTCCCGCCCATCTTCGTGCGACACATCTCTTCCGGTGAGCCAGAGGTCGTTCTCCTTGAGGAAAGCATCACCGACAAGGCTCTTGTCCGCTGGTGATTGCCAGTGAACAACTGATCCGAACCTGTCCATGAGTACTCCCTCAATTCGAAGCGGCTCTAGGTCTGGTGTAAATCTACCACCCCTTAGTTGAAATGTCTCGCATATAACGTCAAGGTGATAATCAATGTTGTCATACTCGCCGGGAAAGTAAGCCATGCAGTCCAGCTCGGTAATGTTCTTACCGTCTCTGGTCAGCTCGAGCCAATCAATCAGTCCCTTGGCACCGCCGGGGATGATGGCCGTATATATTACGTCCATCGCCCTCTCGTCGGTGACACGGCCAATGGCGACCCCTGTAGCTTTACCGGGGTCAATGGCCATGTAGTAGTCAACACTCATGGACGCTACACTACCAGTGCTTTAGCAAAAATAACGCGGCTAGCCATCTTGGATGCGGAAATAATTGCGATAGGTGCGGATACGGAAAGGATTACACCAGCCCATGCGCGTGGCTCCGTAAAGTCCCACTCCCAGTAATCGGCGGTGTGGAATCCATTAGCCAGCACGGCAATCGCGGCAAAGAAAATCATGCCCACTAGAGCGCCACGACTATCCTCGTTCTCTCTCGACTCGAGGATAAGGTACGCCACCAGGAACAGCAGGTACATAAGCTCGATGAAGAAGAAGAACAGGTAAGCCATCCACTCCACGGATAGGCCAACGAATACGGCCACCGAGGTGATGCCGTTGAACGATACGATGGCGGATGATATGAACGCAATCGCCACACCAATCAGCCACGCATTGAGGGTGAACGCCTGGTCCACCTGAATCTTGGGGGCTCGCTTGGCCTCCTGCTGCTCATATCTTTCTCTGCGTGCGCGATCTACTTCAGTTTCAAACAGGTTATCTTTCATTACAGTATCTCCATCTCGTGTTCTACAAACGGCACAGGTACAGCGTGGTCGTCTATCTGAACTTCCCAATAGAATCTCCCGTCGTCCTGCACAGTATCTATTACGGTGCCTCTTCTATCATGCCAGTAAGGGCTGCATTCTGCGGTATCTAAAATGCGTACCCTGCCGCCAATCACAATTCTTTTGTCCCGTCCCCGAATATCTCCTTGAGCATTCGAACCACGGTGAAAGCTCGTGAATCTTCCGTTAAACCAAGCGCCCATTCCAACGCCTCCTTCATTAACTGTTGGTTAGGATTGGGTATGTATGCGTAATCACATATCCAATCCGGTCTTTCGCGTAGTGCGATAACCCTACCTGGCGAGCCGCGTACCGCTCTTACAGGCTGAATCATAATGTCGGTATCCACTTTGGCCTTCGCTTCTTTTAGCATCGCCAGATCGTCACCTGTCGGCATTGACGGGTATATGGGCAGTGGCAATACGTTAGTCATCAAGGCTTAGTCCGTTGACCCACGAACGTCCAGCGTCTCCGCCCCAAGCATCCCAAGCGACACGACCAGGTGAAGGATATCCATCTTGGTTCGCACGGAACCCTTCAGCTTTCTTATCGACTTCATGGCGCGCAAAATAACTACGCATCTTAACCGCCACATCTCGAGAAACGTTGCCACCCCGCGCGAGCTGAGCGGCACGAGCGCGTCCCACATCCGTAAAACCTTTACCGGCTTTGCCTTCCTTGATCCACGCCAAAGCTCGTTTAGCAGCGGCTCTGGCTCCTGCCGGAATTCTATAGTTATCGTCGGCCATTCTTCTAATCCTTCTTGTTGATTGCTAACCATTTGCTGCCCGATTCTAGTACTTCTCTAATTCTACCTTGTGATGCTAGTGCACTGATTGCTTCGTGTAAATCCCTAACGCGCCACGCTTTGAAACGTCGGTTCACGAACTCGAGCTTCACCCTGTCGTCCTTACTGCGCACGAATGCTTCCACCTCGTCGCATGAACGCTCGAAGTCGCTGGCATTAATCTTCCTGGCTACAATCAGTAGGTTCTTTACCCATTCCTCGGCTGCCTCAATGGCCTTGAGTACATCGATTAGCTCGGTCTCTTTGCGCCCGTCCGATACGGCTAGCAGGGTGGCGCATTTACGGATAGTCACGCCCATGCGTACGAGAGACGGATTGATGATGTCCCAGTTGGGGTCAGACACCTTGACCAAGTTATTCAGCTTCCACTTCACTTGAGTCATCCGATCAGCGGCCTGCTTAGTGATACCAATCGAAACCCTGCCCGAGCTGACCTCACTGCGGAGTTGCCTTTTTATTTCCGCAAACTCTGCGCCCCACTGGCGAGCCATGGGCTCGAAGCCCAGGCGAATTTCGGTACCGTCAGAGTCCTCTTCGATTACCGCATCCTTGGTGAGCGTGCGTGGCTCGCCAATCGACCACATGAATCGCGCCAGGAAACCGGACTTGAACATCTCGCGGTTGAGACTGCGAGCAATCTCTTCCGGTGTGCCCATTAGGTGCATAACGAACTGTGTCTTAGCTGGCTTGGCCATTTCTTTTTTACCAACGCGCAGCATAGGTGGCACCGTGCCGTCGTATAACAGGGCCAAGTCTTCCATCATGCCGGTTGTCCACTCTTGTGTGGCCCACTGCTTGAACAGACCGTGCGCCTCGTCCTTGTTGAACAGCGATACCTTGCCGTCGCGCTCCAGCAGCTTCTCTCCTAGCGCGTTGGGGCTAGCGTTACCGCCCAAGTTGTAGCCCAAGTCCTCCGCGAACACCTCATCGAGCACCGTGCGCATCATCTTGAGTGACTGCGACTTACCGGTCGTGGTCTCGCCCAGTGTCATCGTGTACAGGTTGAGTCCCTCCGGTCCGTTCTTCCTGGGAATAAATGCCATGTCGGAGAATGCGCACGATAGTACGGTCCAGGCATTGATGCGATCGTAGGGTGGGTTCTGCTTGGCCACCTTGCGCCCAGACCAATCCATGTAGTGATCAACCCAGGTTCTATGGTGCTTCAGTGCCTCACGTTCGTCGTCTTCTAGCAGGTCAGGATTACTCTCCGTGGTGTCTAGCTCTGGCGCTTCCCTACCCTCGCCCCTCTCCCACTGGATTTCACCGTAAGCCTTGCTCGCTTCGGCGATTAGTCCCTCGATGCCCCGAGGGTCCTCTTCCTTCCACTTGCGGGATGCCGGTGCATTCCACGCAATCGAGAGAGCCTCCTCTTGAGTGATAAGTCCCTCCAGTCGGAAGAGCTCGCATAGTAATTTATACCTAGCCTCTGAGCGATTTCCATCTGGACCAACCTTCGGTTCCGCGAGCGCGAGATTGAGCGCATCTTGCGGTAGTTTCGCCAGCGCATCAGCGTAATCCGGGAGCGCTTTAGGTGTCGCAACTTGAACGCTAGTCTCTCGACCCATGATAGGTCTCTCAACCGTTTCGATGTCATCGTATGCTCCTTCTATGTCCATAATGTTGTACACAATTCCGGTGT
>Ga0208599_1000044_pt1 | contig 45876 bp, 43 predicted proteins | sample LakMenEpi17Aug12_FD_150706 | JGI IMG/M metagenome (GOLD analysis project Ga0208599, IMG submission 150706) | Freshwater microbial communities from Lake Mendota, WI - 17AUG2012 deep hole epilimnion (SPAdes) | ecosystem: Environmental > Aquatic > Freshwater > Lake > Epilimnion/Euphotic zone ... | reverse complement strand
TCACTTTATCAAGAGGCAATGCTTTATTTTTTTGAAGCCACGCTTCTACAATTCTATAACCAACAAACTGACCAATAAATCCTGGAGATGCATCACCAAAAACGGCGGTGTTAGGACCTTCTTGCATATAGTCACTAATTAAAGATGGATCTTTTTGGTAGAGCAAATTATTTTGAACAAAAAATGACCAGATGTCTTTTTCACTTTTGTAACAACCTTCTAGTTGCGCAGCCGTATACCCTGTAACAATGCTATCTTGCTCGGTAGGCAGTACTTGTTTTAAAAAATACAAACGCTTTCCTGCTTCCACCATTTGTTCACATAAAGGCGCCCCTGCGTCTTGTAAAGGGAACATATCATCGCGAATATTTTTCATACAATTGGTAGCCATATATTCAGGTTCAAAACGCCTTGAAACGTAAACAGGATAAAGGCTCTGGCCTTCTTCAGATACATAAATGGGATCATTCTTACCGAGGTACATTTGAAGTCCAATAGCGAGCGCGTCGATCGTAATAATATTTCCAAAACTATTGATGGGACCAATAAATGTGATGAGTTTGGTAGGCAATTTGTAATCCGGAAAATAATATTTTACATAACGCAACCCTTGTTTAATAGCGGCCTCTTGTTTTGCAATTGATGCGTATTTAATGCTAGTTTGTTTGTATAATGATTGGTACGCATTTATAAATTGAGGCACATCTCCCATTGCTGTTTCTGGCGTAGTTGCCAAAATGTTATATAAAAAATCTTGTGTAAATAATGGTTGTTGTCCAGCTAATTTTTGCAAAGAAGCATCTAACCTAAGTGTATCGGTTGCAAAAAAATCTTGCTCAAACCGGACCGTTGTAAGTGGTACATCAATGCTACTAATGTCAGGTGTTTTTTGAAACGAATTACACCCGAGTAAAACAACAATGGCAGCTAGGGATAGGAACTTAGTCATGCATCAAATTTGACGCAAAGATGTTACTTAAATTCGTTAAAAAATAAACAAGATTTAAATGAGATAGGTGGCATTTGGTATGTAAAAGTTACTGACCTTTGCAGCCACCGCAGTTATCGCTATGAAAATAAGTATCGCGCAACAAAACTACCACATTGGAAATTTCGAAGAAAACACCGAAAAAATACTCGGTGCCATTGAACTTGCCAAAAAAGAAGGCGCCGATCTTATTTTGTTTAGTGAAATGAGTGTTTGCGGCTACCCAGCCCGCGATTTTGTTGAGTTTGATGATTTTATAACCAAATGCTACGAAAGTATTGATACCATTAGAAAAGCAGCCGATACCATTGGCGTACTTATTGGTAGTCCAGCGCGTAATCCGGGTAAAAAAGGCAAGGATTTATTTAACGCGGCGTTTTTCTTATACGAACAAAAGATTGTAGCAGAAATTCATAAAACCTTACTGCCTACCTACGACGTATTTGATGAAAACAGGTATTTCGAAGCTGCTAGCAGTTGGAAAGTGATTCCATTTAAAGGGAAAAAATTAGCAGTTACCATTTGCGAAGACATTTGGAACCTTGGAGACAACCCACTTTATACCATTTGTCCGATGGATGAACTCATGAAGCAATCTCCAGATATCATGCTCAATTTAAGTGCTTCACCTTTTGATTATACCCACGACGAAGACAGAAAAGCAACGATTAAGGCCAACGTCTTAAAATATAAAATTCCACTTTTTTATTGCAACGCTGTAGGCAGTCAAACAGAAATTGTTTTTGACGGAGGCTCTTATGCATTTGATAAAGATGCAAACTTATGTGGTGCCTTACCTATGTTTAGATCAGAACTTTCTTTTTATACTTGCAATGATGATGGAACGATTAGGGAACCTATATTAGAACCTGCAAGTCGTGTTCCTAGTAAAGAATTAAATCCAGCAACCCTTGTGCCAGATTTAAACATCGATCAAATATATCAGGCGCTGGTTTTAGGCATACGAGATTATTTTACAAAAATGGGTTTTACCAAAGCCATACTAGGTTCTTCGGGTGGTATAGATTCGGCTGTAACCCTTGCTGCCGCTACAGATGCGCTGGGTGCACAAAATGTATTAGCAGTGCTCATGCCCTCCGAATTTTCTACGGAGCACTCGGTGGATGACGCTGTTTTGCTTAGTAAAAATTTAGACAATCCTTACCATATAGTGCCTATTAAAAATGTATACCATTCATTTTTAGAAACACTGGATCCCATTTTTAATGGCATGCCTTTTTCACTTGCCGAAGAAAATATTCAGAGTAGATCTAGGGGCAATATTTTAATGGCGATTGCCAATAAACTTGGTTACGTATTACTCAACACTTCTAATAAAAGTGAACTTGCAACAGGCTACGGAACTTTATATGGAGATATGGCAGGTGGTCTTGGCGTACTGGGTGATTTGTATAAAATTCAGGTGTACGAACTAGCCAAATATATCAACCGCGAAAAAGAAATTATTCCTACCAATATAATTACCAAAGCACCAAGTGCCGAGTTAAGACCAGATCAAAAAGACAGCGATAGCTTACCTGATTATAGCGTGCTGGATCAAATTTTATACCAGTACATCGAAAAACGCGCCAACCCTTCTAGCATTGTGGCCATGGGCTTTAGTAGTGAGCTGGTAAATCGCACTTTAAAAATGGTCAATACCAACGAATACAAGCGCAATCAATTTTGTCCCATTATTCGCGTATCGCCAAAAGCATTTGGTGTAGGTAGAAGAATGCCGATTGTTGGAAAATATTTGTAATTACAAATTTTCAATAATTCCTGCAATACCCTGACCACCTCCAACACAAGCGGACACCATCGAATATTTTTTATTCAACCTTTTTAAATCGTGGAGCGTTTGCACCGTTAATTTAGCACCTGTGCAACCTAATGGATGACCGAGTGCAATTGCACCACCATTAATATTTACTTTACTCGTATCTAAATCTAGTTGTCTAATAACAGCCAAAGATTGTGCAGCAAAGGCTTCGTTGAGTTCAATTAAATCAATGTCCCCAATGCTCATATTTGCTTGACGCAATACTTTAGGAATGGCTTCTACAGGACCAATACCCATGATGCGCGGATGCACACCCGCTACTGCAACATTAACGAGCCTTCCAATTGGAACAAGTCCTAATTCGAGCATCATTTTTTCAGACATCACTACCACAAAAGCTGCGCCATCACTGGTTTGTGACGAATTACCTGCTGTTACGGTTCCATCCACTGCAAACGCAGGTTTTAATTTTGCAAGTGCCTCGATACTTGTGTCTGCGCGTACACCATCATCAGAATCTACCACATAAGAACGCGTTGCTTTTTTACCTTTTTCATTCACATACACCTCATCGACAGTGATAGGTAAAATACCATCCTTAAAATAATTTTGTTGTTGCGCGGTCATTGCTTTTTGATGCGATGCATAAGCAAAAGCATCTTGATCCGCTCTTGAAATAGAATATTCTTTGGCCACTGCTTCGGCAGTTAACCCCATACTTAAATAATAATCTGGATCGCTATTTGCAATTTCATAAGAAGGTACGGTTTTCCATCCAGCTGTTGGCACCAAACTCATACTCTCTGTTCCGCCAGCAATAATACAATCCGCCATTCCGGATCTGATTTTTGCGGTGGCCATTGCAATACTTTCAAGTCCACTCGCACAGTATCTGTTAATGGTAATACCAGCCACGTCTACACCAAGGGCTCTTGCAGAAATCATTCGACCAAACTGCAAACCCTGTTCGGCTTCCGGTACGGCGTTTCCTACTATAACATCATCAACACGCGCTGCAGGTAACGTAGGCAAGGTTTTCATGAGACCTTGAATGAGCTGAACGGCTAAATCATCGGGTCTAAAAAAACGAAAACCGCCTCTTTTACTTTTTGTTACGGCTGTTCTAAATCCGGCTACAATGTAAGCTTCTTGCATGGCTATTTTTTTACTCCCCAAATGTAGTGATTTTTTATAAAAAGTTGTTTATGCAACTAAATTCTTCTTTGGGCGTACAAACCTATCTTTGCGGGGTTATGATGTACCGCCTATTAAGAAACCTCCTGTTTTGCTTTCCCCCAGAAGCCGTCCATTATTTTTCAATGAATTGGCTAAAAAGGCTATGCCAAATTAGTTGGATTAAAAACTGGCTTACGCAAAGCTTTGGCGTATCAAATCCAACCCTTTCAAAAACAGTGTTTGGGCTCTCCTTTACCAACCCCGTTGGACTTGGCGCCGGATTTGATAAAAATGCGCTTTACCTGCATGAATTAGAAATTCTTGGTTTTGGCGCCGTAGAAATTGGCACGGTTACGCCACTTGCACAAGATGGCAACCCAAAGCCCCGTTTATTTAGACTTCCAAAAGATAGGGCCCTCATTAATAGAATGGGCTTTAACAATGATGGAGCTGATGCTATTGCTGCGCGCGTTGCAGCATGGCGTACAGAAAATCCAAATAGCAAACTTATTGTTGGCGGAAACATTGGAAAAAATAAAATAACCGTCAACGAAGACGCATGGAAAGATTACCAGATTTGTTTTGAAAAATTATTTGATGTGGTGGATTATTTTGTGGTGAATGTAAGTTCACCCAATACACCAGGTCTTCGAGCACTCCAAGACAAAGATGCACTGCATGAAATCCTGTCAAATTTGCAAAAAATAAATGCCACAAAAAATTCACCAAAACCCATCCTATTAAAAATTGCCCCCGATTTAACGGAATCGCAGCTTGATGATATCATTGCACTTAGCACGGAATTAAAACTCGATGGACTTGTTGCTACCAACACGACTATTGATAGACGCGGCCTTTATACAGATTCAAAAACTATTGAAGCTATTGGCATGGGAGGATTATCTGGAAAACCGGTAACCAATAGATCCACCGATGTAGTGCGTTATTTAGCAAAGGGATTAAACGGTCAAGTGCCAATCATTGCAAGTGGTGGTATTTTTACTGCCGAAGATGCTAGGGTTAAATTAAATGCGGGTGCTACACTCGTTCAAGTTTGGACCGGATTTGTTTATGAAGGACCTAGTATTGTAAAAAATATTTGCTCAAAATTATAAGTGATATAAAATGGAATTTTTATTTACCTCAGAGAGTTTGATTAGTTTTTTAGTATTGGTGGTACTTGAGATAGTACTTGGCATTGATAATGTAATTTTTGTAAGCATTATCATGAACCGTTTACCCAAAGAAAAACAAAAAAGAGCGAGACTTATATGGATGGCCATGGGTATTTTAACACGTTGTTTACTGCTATTTGGACTTAGCTGGCTGCTTGCACAAAAAGGTATTACCGTACTCCGATTATTTGGTAATGATTTAGATATTGCCAGTATTGTAATGCTTGCTGGTGGACTATTTTTACTCTATAAAACCGTAAAAGAAATTCACCAAAAATTAGAAGGGGAAGCAGATGCCGAAGCAGGTATTGCCTCAAAGCCACTTGGATTTTCGACGGCCATTTTTCAAATTATTTTAATTGATATGGTATTTAGTTTTGATAGTATCATTACGGCAGGTGGTACGGCAAAGCACATCGAAATCATGATTGCAGCGGTTGTTATTGCCATGATTGTTATGTTTTTATTTAGTACGCATATTTCAAGTTTCATTCATAAACATCCTACCTTAAAAATGTTGGCACTTTCATTTTTAGTGATGATTGGTCTTGTATTAATTGTTGAAGGTTGGGATCCAAAAAATGCACACGAAATGCATTTGAAAAACTACGTATACTTTGCAATGGCATTTTCATTTAGCGTAGAAATGCTCAACATGCGCATGCGTAAAAAATATGTGAAGCCAGTTAGTTTGAGAGAACCTCAAATAAAAAATGAAGATTAAGTTGTAGACCAAAACGAACAAGCATTCGTAAGGTTCTTTAAAAAAGATACGGACAAAAAAAGGTCTCACTTGTGGTGAGACCTTAATATAAGCAAGCAATCGAAAAGAGACTTTTTAGAAAAATGAGCCGTTTAAGCCTCATTTTGTATGTCAATACTACACAATTTTTAGAAATTAACAAGTTTTTTTGATTTTTTTTAGGTGTGCGGAATAATGAAGAAACCTTCTGCTACTCTATAAAAAACAGCCGCCTAAGCGCGGCCATACTGGCCGCGCTTAGGCCCTCAAAATTTTCCAGCTCATCAAAAGTTGCAAAAGCTCCATTTTGTTGCCGCCAACGCACAACGGCCTGCGCCACAACTACTTGTAAGCCAGCTTTTTGTACCAACTGTAATACTGACGCCTGGTTTAAATTAGACTTTGGAACACGGCCATCTTCTAAGCGCAAATAAGGCGCTAAGGTTTGCAGCAGGCTATCTTTTACGCCATAAATTTGTAAAAGGTCTTGAACCCTTACAAAACCACCCTGTTTTTCCCTAAATCCAACAATTCGGGCTGCCAAAACGGGGCCAATGCCCTTAAGGGCCTCAAATTCACTGATGGATGCGGTATTAATATCAATAGGAGCCGCCTGTGGGTAGCCTGGCCTTAAGGCAGCAGCCCATGTCTTGGATGCGGTATTTTTAATGGAAGTCCGGACATAGGGCGCCAAACGGGTGGCTAGGTCAGGTGGCATGCCCCATATTTTAAATAGATCATTCCCAGATTTAATAATGCCTCCTTTTGCCCTATAATGATCTAAGGTAGTGGCGAGTTTTGCACTAAAGCCAAGTGATTGTAGCGTTGTAACTGAAGCTGTGTTGGGATCAAAAACAAAGGGATCCTTAACAGAAGCGTTTGCAAGCTCCGCATAGGCATCACGCATATACATCGTATCAATACCAAACTGTTCGAGCGCCAGCGGTATGAGTAAGTCTGGCTTTTGCTGCCATAAAAATTTTGGAAGTACCATCACCATGCCAATCAGTACAAGCAAAACAAAGGCAGCCCATCTTTCTGGTTTAGAAAAATAAAAGTACGAACCTGTTTTATTTGGATGGGTTGAGGGCACATGGCAAACTACAGGCTAATTTGAAGCCCGTCGTAAGCCAAAGAAATATTTGCGGGAAGTTCATGCGAAACAGCTGTATGAGTACCCAACTGATGAGAAATATGCGTTAGGTAAACCCGTGGGATTTCGAGCCTGTTGGCAAGCTCAATGGCTTCTGCTAATGTAAAATGCGACAAGTGTTTTTCTTTGCGAAGTGCGTTCAACACAAGCACTTTGGATCCTTTAATTTTTTCCTCCTCCTGTGGTTCTATATAGTTGGCATCAGTGATGTAGGTAAAATCACCCATCCTAAAACCAAGTACAGCCATTTTGTGGTGCATTACCTGGATAGGCTGCACTTTGATATCCCCCACCATAAATGGGTCATTATCTATAGGCGTTATATTTAAATCGGGCACCCCTGGATACCTGGTTTCTGTAAATGCATAATAAAAATCGCGCCTAATAGCCTGCTCAGTATTGGCACCTGCATAAATATCAATGGGCTTCTTTGAAAAGTGATTAAAGGCCCTAATATCATCGAGGCCGGCAATATGGTCTTTGTGGGGGTGGGTATAAACTATAGCGTCTAGGCGCTCGGTTTTTGTGCGTAGCATTTGGTACCTAAAATCGGGGGTAGTGTCAATTACAAACCTCGTGGTAGCAGAGGAGACTAATATACTAGATCGTAAGCGGTTGTCTTTGGGATCTTGAGAACAGCATACCTCGCAATGACATCCAATCATGGGTACGCCACTACTTGTTCCGGTTCCTAAAAAATTAATATTTAATGGGGCGTGTTGCAAGAAAATTATGCAGCCACTTCTTCTATGGCTAGTTTTAAAACAGACTCGTATAATTTTTGAGATTCGAGTGTTAATTTATCGTACTCGATATTGAGTTGCGGAATTAATTCAAGTAATGTATTGATCCTTCCTTCTGTATTTAAAAACTTATTTAAGACCACAATTTTTTTGGCTTCTAATAAACACCAGCCGCTCTGAAAAGTTCCGCGCTCATACCTTACCACATATTCAGATTCTCCTAAAATATCTCCTAACTTATCTAAATTGGTTTGTGTGTATTTCATAGTCAATTACAACAAAAATTGTTCTAACAAATGTAAGCGACTATTCTACCAAAACAAGATTTCAAAAAAAGTATTTATTCACATTAATTGCCCTTAGGAACCATTTTTATGACTGGTACAATCATTTCTTCTAAACTTATCCCCCCATGTTGAAAAGTATTTTTATAATAGCCCACAAAGTGGTTGTAATTATTGGGATAACATAAAAATCCATCTTCCTTTGCAAACACATAACTAGAGTTTACAGTGGGTACCGGAAGCCCTGCTTTTGTAGGATCTTTAAATGCTAAAACATCTTTTGTATCATAGTCTAAATTGCGACCATGCTTGTAGCGTAAATTAGCCGTGGTTTGTTTGTCACCTACAATTTTATTAGGGGTATTTACACGCACACTTCCATGGTCTGTGGCGAGTACAATTTTAATTTTTTTATCGGCAATTTTTTTGAGCGCTTGAAATAAGGGACTATGTTCAAACCAGCTTTTGGTAAGGCTTCGGTAACTCGATTCGTCACTAGCGAGTTCTTTTAAAACTTCCATCTCGGTTCTTGCATGACTAAGCATGTCCACAAAATTGTATACAATAACACTGAGGTCATTTTGTAATAAATTGTGCATGTTAGCAAGCAGCTGTTGCGCATCGGCATGGTTCACAATTTTATGATAACCCACGCGCAAATCATCTTTTTTTAATTTGGCAAGATGTGCCCGCATAAATGTTTCTTCGTGTAAATTTTTGCCACCTTCATCATCGTCATTTTTCCACGCTTCTTTAAACTTTTTTTCGATGTCTATTGGAAGCATCCCGGAAAAAATAGCATTTCTACAATAATGGGTAGCGGTAGGTAAAATGGAGTAAAAAGTATCTTCTTCTAACACCCTAAAATATTCTTGAAAAATAGGTTGAATGGCTTTCCACTGGTCAAAGCGTAAATTATCTATTAAAATAAAAAATGTACTCGTTCCTTTTTCGACATGAGGTAGTACTTTAAACTGTAGGAGTTGATGACTCATAATGGGTGCATGAGCTGCACCTGGCGCCACCCAGCTCTCATAATTTTTACTGATGTATTTAAAAAATGCGGCGTTGGCTTCCTTTTTTTGTGCTTGTAAAATTTCACGCATTTCTGGACTATCCGATTTCTCCATTTCGAGTTCCCAGTACACTAATTTTTTATAAATTTCCATCCACTCATGAAAATCCGGATTTTCATGAAGCTGCATAAATAACTTGGTAAACTCTTGTTGGTAGGCGGCCGTGGTACTTGCAGCAACCAGGTCTTTTTTGTCCATTATTTTTTTAAGACTCAGGAGAACCTGATTGGGATTCACGGGCTTAATCAGGTAATCGCTAATTTGCCTTCCAATGGCCTCATTCATGAGGTTTTCAGTTTCGTTTTTTGTAATGAGTACCACAGGTAAATGCGGGTGGTCTATTTTAATGCGGCTCAGGGTTTCAAGGCCACTAATACCAGGCATGGTTTCGTCTAAAAGAACCACGTCAATGGCATTTGATTCCAAATATTCTATGGCGTCATATCCATTGGTAAACGTAACTACTTCATAACCCTTTTGTGTTAAAAAGATTTGTTGTGATTGCAAGCTATCTACTTCATCATCAACCCATAAGATCCTTCCTAATTGCATCAATTGTAGGTATTTAGTTAAAAAACGCTCCGTAAATCTATTTCATTCTTTGCTATCGAACTTCTATTTGTATTTTCGCAGCAGCCATTAAGTGGCGGTTTAACAATTTAACAACAGGCATGGTAGCACCAAAAAGAAAAATCATCAACGATCCGGTGTACGGATTTATCACCATCAATCACCCCCTGATTTTTTCAATTCTGGCCCATCCTTATTACCAAAGATTAAGAAGGATTACACAAATGGCCATGGGTCAACTGGTGTATCCGGGCGCCGTGCATACCAGATTTCATCATTCATTAGGCGCTTACCATTTAATGGGAAACGCAGTCAATGAATTAAGAAGCAAAGGCACTGAAATTACCGAAGAAGAAGAGATCGCAGTGAAGGCTGCTATTTTATTACATGATATTGGACATGGGCCTTATTCGCATGCGCTCGAACATGTGGTTGTAAAAGGCGTACACCACGAAGCGCTTTCGCTGCAAATTATGTACGAAATGAACGCGGCATTTGATGGTCAACTCACCCTTGCCATACAAATTTTTACGGGCGCTTACCATAAACCTTTTTTACACCAACTCATTAGTGGACAGCTCGACGTAGACCGTATGGACTACCTCAGTAGAGATAGCTTTTTTTGTGGCGTGAGCGAAGGCGTAATTGGTTACGACCGAATTTTAAAAATGCTCGTCGTGGTAGATGGTCAACTCATGATTGAAGAAAAAGGAATTTATTCGGTCGAAAAATTTTTAGTGGCCCGCCGTCAAATGTACTGGCAAGTATACCTGCATAAAACAGTTTTATCTGCCGAAAAAATGATGGTTAAAATTTTAGAACGTGCGCGCAGTTTGTATACAAGTTCCGATCCTGCCATGCAAACACAGTCGGCACTGGATTATTTTTTAGGTGCATTTACTGGTGTTATGGATTCATTTGCACTAGCCCAGTTTTGCGCGTTAGATGACCATGATATTATGCATGCCATAAAGCGTTGGAGTGCACATCCAGACAAGGTTTTGTCACTTTTATGTAGCCGTTTTTTAACACGTAAACTATACAAAACAACCATTCAATCGGAACCTTTTTTAGCCGCAACTATTGCCGCTAAACAAAAAGAAAGTGTCGACGCATTTGAATTAGACCCTTCCGAGGTTGACTATGTTTGTTTCACCGGAGAAGCCACCAATACACTCTACCAAACCAAAGACGAACGCATTAATATTTTATTTAAAGATGGAAGCATCAAAGACATTTCATTAATTGACAATGCCCTGATCCATCAAAATTTATCTGCGGCTGTCAAAAAAAATTACATTTGTCAACTACTATAATTTTCTAGTATGCAATTTACTGCGCAACAAATCGCTTTAATCGTTTCAGGTACCATCGAAGGTAATCCAGACACCACTGTAAGTTCATTTGGAAAAATAGAAGAAGCCACAGCTGGGCAACTTTCTTTTTTAGCCAACCCTAAATACAACGACTATTTATACACCACAAAAGCGTCGCTTATTATTGTAAGTGAAAGCTTGCAATTACAAAAGAACATAACTGCAACCCTGATTCGTGTAAAAGATGCATATACTGCATTTGCGACCCTTTTAACAACCTACCAAAATTTAAAAGCACAACAAAAAAAGGGGATTGAAACACCAAGCCATATTGCTTCAACGGCCACACTTGGCGACGATATTTATATTGGCGCATTTGCATACGTTGGTGAAAAAGTAAACATTGGCAATAACACCAAAATTTATCCGGGCGTTTACATAGCAGAAAATGTGCGCATTGGAAATAATACCACCATTCATGCGGGTGTAAAAATTTATGAAGATTGCGTGATTGGAAATGACGTGATTATTCATGCAGGAACTGTTATTGGAAGTGATGGCTTTGGCTTTGCACCTCAACCCGATGGGAGCTACCAAAAAGTACCTCAAATAGGTAATGTAATTATTGAAGACCAGGTAGAAATTGGGGCAAACACCACCATTGATAGGGCCACCATGGGTTCCACTATCATTAAAAAGGGCGTAAAACTCGATAACCTCATTCAAATAGCCCATAATGTAGAAATAGGAAGCCAAACAGTGATTGCCGCTCAAACCGGCATAAGTGGTAGCACCAAACTGGGCCAAAAAATCATGATTGGCGGTCAGGCAGGCATTGCCGGACACTTAACCATTGCAGATGGGGTTAAAATAGCCGGCGGGGCTGGCGTCACCAAAAACCTAGAGGGCGAAGGAAAATCATACGCAGGCTTCCCGGCCGAAGACGCCAAACAGTCATTAAAAACCCAGGTTTACACCAGACAACTCCCAGAATTGGAAAAAAGGGTTAAAGAATTGGAAAAATTAGTGGCAGAATTGGTTCAAAAAGAGCCTAAATAGACCAAAACAGTGGTTTAACCACCCATAAATCATATTTTTGTGTTAGATTTTTCGAATTTAACACTCTAGCATGGATCAACATTTTAACCCAGACAAGCAACATACCCTAGCAAGCTCTATTGGTATCAGCGGAACTGGATTACATACAGGCGCACTTGTAGACATGACCCTTAAACCTGCCAACCCAGGTTTTGGATTCCAATTTCAAAGAACCGACCTAGCAGGGGAGCCCATTATCAAGGCCGACTGTGATTTGGTAACAGACACAAGCCGTGGTACCACCCTTCAAGTTGGAGATGCAAAAATTAGCACGGTAGAACACATTTTAGCAGCACTTGTGGGCATGGGTGTAGACAATGTACTCATCCAAGTAAATGGTCCAGAGATTCCAATTATAGATGGTAGCTCAGCTCCCTTTATTGAGCTTATTGATCAAGCGGGTGTACTAGAACAAGATGCAACCAAACAGTGGTATAGCATTGATGAAAATATTTTTCATTACGACGAAGAGAAGCGGGTAGAAATGGTTTTATTACCGGCACTTGATTATCAAATTACAACACTTATCGATTTTAATAGTCCGGTATTAGGAACGCAACACGCAGGTTTAAAAACCATCAAAGATTTTAGAACTGAAATTGCACCTTGCCGTACCTTTTGTTTTTTACACGAGCTAGAAGCCTTACTAGACAACGATTTAATCAAAGGCGGTGATATCAACAACGCCATTGTGGTAGTGGACAGGCCAGTAACAGATAATGAAATGTCGAGGCTTGCAAAAGTATTCAAGCGCGAAAAAATTGAAGTCAAAAGCGAAGGCTATTTAAATAATTTAGAACTCCGTTTTCCAAACGAACCTGCAAGACACAAACTACTTGATATTGTTGGTGATTTAGCACTCATTGGTTATCCAATTAAAGGAAGAATCATTGCCAACAGACCTGGCCATAGCAGTAACGTTGCTTTTGCTAAAAAAATAAAACAGTACATCAAAAAAAATAAACACGTTAAAGATGTGCCAGTTTATGACCCAACTATTCCGCCCGTATTATCACTGGTACAAATAGAAAAAACACTACCCCACAGACATCCATTTTTACTGGTAGATAAAATCATTGAATTAACAGATACACACATCGTAGGCGTAAAAAATGTTTCTTTCAACGAATGGTTTTTTCCGGGTCACTTTCCGGGCAACCCAGTAATGCCAGGTGTATTACAAATTGAAGCACTTGCACAAACAGGTGGTATCTTATGCATTAACTCTATGCCGGAAGGACAATATGATACTTACTTTTTAAAAATAGACAATTGTAAATTCAAACAAATGGTAAGACCAGGTGATACGATGGTTTTAAAACTTGAATTTATAAATCCGATCAGAAGGGGCATCTGCGAAATGCGCGGTACTGTTTACGTTGGCGGCAAAGTAGCCACAGAAGCAGACCTTGTAGCGCAAGTCGTTAAAAGATCCTAAGCACTTTAAATCAATCAAATGACGCATCCGTATACTTACATAGACCCCAATGCAAAAGTAGCACCCAACGCAAAAATTGATCCATTCACCGTTATCCACGGTGATGTTCAAATTGGAGAAGGCACATGGATTGGCAGCAACGTAACCATCATGGATGGAACACGTATTGGAAAAAATTGTAGAATATTCCCTGGCGCCGTATTAGGTGCCGTTCCTCAAGATTTAAAATTTGACGGCGAAAAAACAACCGTAGAAATTGGAGACAACACCACCATTCGTGAATTTGTAACCATCAACAGAGGTACCACCGATCGTTGGAAAACTAAAGTGGGAAATAACTGCTTAATTATGGCGTATTCGCACGTTGCACACGATTGCGTTATTGGCGATAACTGTATTTTAAGTAACAGCGTTCAATTAGCGGGCCACGTTGTACTTGGTGATTGGGTTTGGATTGCAGGCGTGAGTGCGGTGCACCAGTTTGTAACCATTGGCCAGCATTCTTACATTGCAGGAGGTAGCCTTGTAAGTAAAGATGTACCCCCTTATATTAAAGCAGTGCGCAATCCTTTAAGTTACGGTGGCGTAAACAGTGTAGGTTTAAAACGCAGAGGTTTTGAACTAGAGCGCATCAATCATATTTTAGATCTCTACCGTATTATTTTTAACAAAGGACTTAATACTACGCAAGCGCTAGAATTTATTGAAGAAGAATTGCCAGCTAGTGATGAGCGCGATGAAATTGTAACTTTTATTAGAGAAAGCGGACGCGGTATTATTAAAAGATTTGTAAAAGGCGCAAGCGAAGAAGACTAATACCATGCACATCCAACTCGAGCAAACAGGTAAAAAATACAATCGGGAATGGATTTTTCGCGGACTCTCCTATACGTTTACAGCAGGTAAAAAATATGCTATCACGGGACCCAATGGTTCCGGTAAAAGCACACTGCTACAAACAATTGCTGGTAGCACCGTTTTATCGGAAGGAAACATCAAATACAGCACAGCTGGACAAGAACTAGCACCTGAAAATGCTTTTAAGAACCTTAGTATTTGTGCTCCTTACCTAACACTCATCGAAGAAATGACGGCACTGGAATTTTTAGCTTTTCATGAAAGCTTTAAATCATTTATGCCCGGTATAACACCCAGCCATATTTTAGAAATCATAGAACTAACATCTGCAGCCAATAAGCAAATCAGGTATTTTTCAAGTGGTATGAAACAGCGTATAAAATTAGCACAAGCTATTTTTTCAGATGTACCTGTTTTATTTTTAGATGAGCCTTGTACCAATTTAGATGAAACGGGATATACCCTTTACCAATCACTCATTCAAAACTATGCATCCCAAAAACTAGTTATAGTAAGCAGTAATGACAAAGCAGAATATCATTTTTGCGAACAAGTGATTGATATTAAAAACTATAAATAAGCATGAACCCTAACATCGAAGCGCTCTACCAAATTTCAGGTAAAAGTGAAAGAACCATTCTCGGACTCATGAGCGGCACTTCTTTGGATGGACTTGATATTGCTGTTTGTACATTTTTAGGTAGCGGTACGCATACCAAACTTAATGTTACCCATTATACCACCATACCCTACACCGAAGATTTTAAAGCTGCCGTTCGAAAAATTTTTTCTATTAGAGCTGTCGATTTAGAAGCCGTAACGCTCCTGAATGCACATATAGCAAGGGTTCACGCTACTATGGTTTTATCGGCACTTGATAACTGGAAGCTTAGCACCTCAAGTATCGATGCAATAGCAAGCCATGGGCAAACCATTTACCATGCACCAAAATTTTTGCATCCTACAACTAATTACGGTAATGCTACATTACAAATTGGAGATGGCGATATAATCAGCACCGCAACGGGCATTATTACCATTAGTGATTTTAGACAAAAACATATTGCAGCTGGTGGTGAAGGCGCACCGCTGGCTTTATTTGGTGATACTATTTTATTTGCGAGTGAAACTGAAAATAGAGTTTTATTAAATATGGGCGGCATCGCTAATTTTACTTATTTACCTGCCGGACAAACCACAGAAATTATTAGCACAGACGTTGGACCAGCTAACACACTTATTGATAGTTATGTGAAAGCAAACTATCCTGGCCTTAGCTTCGATGCAAACGGGGACATTGCAAGCACTGGTAATATCAACGAGGGCTTTGTAAACGAAGTATTAGCGCATCCGTTTTTTAATGCTGCGTTTCCTAAAACAGTTGGACCCGAATTATTTAACCTAGATTTTATTGCAAATGCTTTAAAAACTGCGGGCATAGTTTCAATGGCGCATCAAGACATGGTGGCTTCACTCAGTTATATTACCGCTCGGGTAATTGCTGATGGTATACATAAAGTGGTAGGAGACGCTAATCTTGAATTAGTTATTTATGCAAGTGGTGGAGGTATTCATAACGCATATATTATGGAGCAGTTGCAAACCATGTGTCCAAATGCTTCTTTTAAAAACCTAGAAACACTCGGCGTTCATCCTGACGCCAAAGAAGCCGTACTATTTGCAGTTTTAGCCAACGAAGCGCTTGCAGGATCACCTACACTTAGCATGGGAAAAATTAGCTTCCCACAGTAAAATTATCTGCGTTACGGTACGCATTTATAAGTGCAATTTCACCTTCTTTTCCGCCACCCGCTTTACCATGTTCCATGCCATAAATGCCTCTGAAACCTTTATTGTGGATGTATTTGAAGATATTCTGGTAATTCATTTCGCCGGTACCAGGCTCGTTACGTCCCGGATTATCACCTATTTGAAAATAGGCAGTTTCATCCCAGCATAAATTAATATTGGCGATAATATTCCCTTCATTTCTTTGCATGTGGTACATGTCAAATAAAATTTTACAAGATGGACTATTCACCGCTTTACAAATAGAATAGGTTTGATCGGTATGGCGTAAAAATAAATCAGGTGTATCGCTTAGTGGCTCTAACACCATAATTAAATGATGCTTCTCTAAAATTTCTGCACCATAACGTAAAGATTCAATCACCCTTGCCGTTTGTATACCCATGGGAAGTTTGCGATCAAAATTACCAGGTACTACCGTCATCCATTTGGCACCACAACGCTTGGCTACTTCAACCGAATCTTTACAGTATTTGATAAATTTTTCGCGCCACTGCTTATCGCCACTTGTTAAAGAAGTTTGAAGCGGCCAATTATCATAAGCAATCACAAACACACCCATACGCATGTTTAAGCTAGCAAGGGTGTCACCAATTTTTTGTTGCATGGCAGGTGTGCGTGACATCATACCATTGTCTTCGATAGATCTAAATCCAACACTATGCGCAAATTTAATTTGCTCAATAAAATCAGGACCTGCGTGCGCACTAAACATACCATCATGAAAAGCATAATCTGCGGTAAATGGTTTTGATTCCAACAATTGTGGGGCAGTAGCTGAAGCCTTACTCACAAATGGTAATGAACCTGCAGCAAGTGCAGCACCAGATAAAATATTTTTCTTCAAAAAATTTCTTCTTTCCATGATGATCGATTAAAAGGATTAACGCCTGCTGGCAATCAGTAAATTAAGGTCCGTGTATTTTAAATCAAATTTTTGACTGATATAAAAATCGGTTAAAGCGCCTTTAAATAAATAGATCCCCTCTCTCACATTTACATCATGCCAAAGCATTTCATCCAGTCCGCCCTCGTCACTAATGGTGAGCATGAGTGGCATGAGTACATTGCTAATGGCCTGACTCGCCGTTCTAGCAAAACCAGATGGAATATTAGGTACCCCATAATGAATCACACCATGCTTTACAAAAGTTGGTTTTTCATGACTTGTAAGTTCACTGGTTTCAAAACAACCGCCTCGATCAATGGCTACATCAATAATGATACTTCCTGGCCTCATGGCTGCTACCATTTCTTCGGTAACAACAACCGGCGCTCTACCATATTCATTGCTGAGTGCACCCACCGCAACTTCACATGTTTTTAATTGCTTGGCTAAAATTTTAGGCTCCAACACAGAAGTCCAAACGCGTTGACCTAAATTATTTTGTAGTTGCTTAAGCTTGTACACATCGTTATCAAATACTTTTACAGATGCGCCTAATGCAAGTGCATTACGCGTAGCACTTTCACCAACAATACCAGCACCTACTATAACTACTTTAGTTGGCGGAATACCACTAATGCCGCCAAGTAATACCCCTTTACCTTTATTAAAACTACTTAGGTATTGTGCGGCAATAAGCATCACGGCACTACCCGCTATTTCACTCATACTGCGCACAATTGGATAGGTACCACTAGCGTCTTTAAAGTTTTCAAAACTTAAAGCCGTAATTTTTTTCTCCATCATTTTTTGAATATCCGCTTGTTGGAGTGCAGAATAATGGATGGGAGAAATAATTATTTGATTGAGTTGTAATAAGGGTAAATCTTCAGAAACAATGGGCGCACTTTTTACAAGAATCGGGCACTTATAAATTTCATGTCTGTCAAATACAATTCTGGCACCGGCTTCGCTATAATCTGCATCGGAGTAATGACTTCCCTCGCCGGCTAAATGTTCAATAGAAACTTCGTTGCCATTGGAAACCAAAACACCAACGGCCTCTGGAGAAAGTGCAATTCGGTTTTCTTGAAACGCCGTTTCTTTTGGAATGCCAATATGTAGTTTAGCGCCAAGGGGTTTAATATCTAATGTTTCTTCGAGGGTTTCGTATAAAAAAGAAGTAGAAATAGTGGGTTTATTAGTAGCCATAATGATTTGTATTTGCTAGTATCTAGCTGGGTTACTTATAAAGTTAAGATTTTACACGAGAATAAATATGTCTCGTTTTTTCATCTATGCGTGATAATCTAATTTCAAATACGGGGCCTACCAAGAGGTCCGGAACATTTTCGGGCCATTCAATCAAACAAGTATCACCACTGTGCAAATGCTCGTCTATGCCGGCCCTAATAGCTTCTTCGAGAGATCCAAGGCGGTACCAATCCATATGAAATAGGGAGCCTCCCGTATACTGATACTCATTTACTAGGGCAAAAGTTGGACTACTCACCGCATCTTTTACGCCAAGCATTGTACATAGCGCATGGATAAACGTGGTTTTACCTGTACCCATCGCTGCATAAAAGGCCCAAATTGGGATGTCCTTTCCTTCGGCCCAAGCGGCTGTAACCACTTCCTGTATTTGGTCTAAGGTGAAATTTCGCTCCATCAAACAAATATACAAACAAAGGCCTCCGAATGAAGTAACTTTGTAGCAAATTAAGTCTTATGGAAAAAGTGAATTGGAAGGTAAAAGGCATGAGCTGTACCAACTGCGCACTTAGTGTAGACAAGGTAGTTACAAGCCTTGGTATGGAAGAAGTAAAGGTTAATTTCATGGGTGGTGAATTAAGTTTTAATGCACCAGCAAATACCAATAAACAAAAAATACAAAAAGAAATTGAAGCACTTGGATATGAGGTTGAAGGAGACGGTATTGAAAATGAAAAAAAATCGAAACCATTATTTAGTTCACCGCTACAACGCTTTTGGTTTTGTTTTGTTTTTACAGCGCCGCTGATGCTACACATGATTCCTGGTGTACATATCCATGTACTCATGAATCCATATGTTCAACTAGGTTTAACCATTCCCGTATTTATAGTTGGCATGGGCTATTTTGGGAAAAGTGCCCTGTTAAGTTTATCTAAAGGTATTCCTAACATGAATGTGCTTGTAGCACTTGGCGCACTTGCTGCATTTGGCTATAGCTTGTATGGAACCCTTATAGGAGAAGCTGAAAATTATTTGTTTTACGAAACCACGGCTACTATTTTAACCCTTGTTTTTTTTGGTAATTATTTAGAAGATAGATCCATTGAAACAACGCAGGCTGCATTAAAAAAATTAGCAGTGTCTCAAAAGACAATGGCCAACCTCATTGCCTTTGATGAAAACCACCAAGAACTTGTTTTTCCTGTAGAAAATACCAGTTTAATAGTAGGCGATATTGTACTGATCAAAAATGGGGAAACCGTACCCATGGATTGTAAAATATTGTGGGGTGAAGCCAGCATTAACGAGGCCATTATTTCTGGAGAAAGTGTGCCTGTTATTAAAAAAATGAATGACCTGCTTATTGGCGGCAGTATGGTAGAATCTGGCACCATCAAGGCTTATATTACGGCCGTTGGAGAAAGCACGGTGCTTGCCAATATTTTACAACTTGTAAAACAAGCACAAACAGAAAAACCGCCTGTTCAACAACTTGCCGATAAAATATCTGCCATTTTTGTACCCACCGTTATTGGCATTGCCTTGCTTACTATTATTGGAACCTATTTTATAGCGTCGCTTCCATTTAGTACATCACTACTTAGAGGTATCGCCGTACTGGTTATTTCTTGCCCATGTGCTATGGGCCTCGCAACGCCTGCTGCCATTGCCGTTGGGCTTGGTAGGGCCGCACGTAATGGGGTACTGTTTAAAAATGCAAGAAGTTTAGAAATATTTAAAAGTATCAAGCAAGTGGTGTTTGATAAAACAGGAACACTTACAACCGGAAAATTTACTGTCACAAATTTTACCATAGCACCTAATGCCAATATTGATGAAGCCACTTTTAAACAGATTGCTTTTTCACTAGAAAAATATGCCAACCACCCCATTGCAAATGCCATCGCAGCAGCATGGAAAATAAAAGAAGATATTAGGTGGCAAAAAATAGAAGAGCAAAAAGGACTGGGCATGTTTGCCACGGATAAAGAAGGCAATACCTATATAGCCGGATCCTTTAAAGTTGCCACACAATACACAACAGATCATAGCCACAATGTATATGTCATTAAAAACAATATTTTACTTGGATATATTGATGTTGCTGATGAAATAAGACCAGAGGCCAAAGAAGTGATTGCAACACTAAAACGCATGGGGCTTCAACCCATTTTATTAAGTGGCGACAAAAAAGAAAAATGCGCACTAGTGGCAAGTGAACTTGGTATCACTGAGTTTTATTACGAGCAAACACCCGCTAATAAACTCGATAAAATTGGTGCCTTAAGTCTAGCAATACCTACTGTTATGGTGGGTGATGGCATCAATGATGCACCAGCGCTCGCTAAAGCAACTGTTGGCGTTTCACTCAGTGAGGCTTCGCAAATAGCCATGCAAAGTGCGCAAGTAGTGCTTATGAACCATGGCATTAAAAATTTACCACTCGCTTTAGGGCTTGGTAAACATACATACCTCACCATCAAAGAAAATTTATTTTGGGCATTCGCTTATAATATTGTTGCGATTCCGGTAGCGGCATTTGGATATTTAAATCCAACCTTTGGTGCACTTGTGATGGGTCTTAGTGATGTTGTACTTGCCATCAATTCTATCCGACTTAATTTTAATAGGGTAACACGTTAAGCGCCGCATGTCTACAGCATTACAAATACTCGAAAAATATTGGGGGCATAACCAGTTTAGGCCTTTACAAGCAGATATTATTGATGCGGTATTAGCAGAAAAAGACGTGCTCGCTTTACTACCTACAGGTGGCGGAAAATCAATATGCTTTCAGGTTCCTGCACTTTTAAAAGATGGTATGTGCCTTGTTATTAGCCCCTTAATAGCACTCATGCAAGATCAGGTAAGCAACTTACAAGAAAAAGGAATTGATGCTGCTGTAATTCATAGTGGCATGCCCTATATGGCCGTTAAAGAAACCTTGCAAGCAGCTACAAGTGGTGCTTATAAATTTTTATACCTATCACCTGAGCGTATCGAATCCAATTTATTTAAAGAGTATTTACCAGCACTTGATATTTCACTCATTGCAGTAGATGAAGCACATTGTATTGCTCAGTGGGGTTACGATTTTAGGCCCCCTTATTTGCGCATTGCCGCTTTGCGTAATGAACTACCTGGCGTTCCTGTTATAGCACTAACAGCATCCGCTACAAAAGATGTTGAAACGGCCATCATAGAAAAATTAGCTTTTAAGAATCCACAAATTTTTAGGCAACCCTATAAGCGTCCTGCACTTTCCTACAGTTATTTTGAAGTAGAAAGTAAAATTAATAAGACCCTCGAAATTATCAATAATGTAAAAGGTTCTGGTATCGTTTATTGTAATACTCGAAAACAAACAAAAGACATTGCCGAACTATTACAACTTCAAAAAATAAGTGCCGACTTTTACCATGCAGGACTCAGTGCAGAAGACCGGCAGGGAAAACAAAAAAAATGGATGACGGGAGATACCCGCATGATGGTGTGCACTTCGGCATTTGGCATGGGTATCGATAAGGATGATGTTAGAACGGTTATTCATTACGAAATGCCTGACTGTCTCGAAAATTATTACCAAGAAGCAGGTAGAGCTGGCAGAGATGGCAAAAAAGCATACGCCGTTTTATTAGCTACAAAAGCAGACATTACAAAAGCCCGTAACCTACATGAGACAAGGTTTCCAGCTATTTCAATTATTAAAAGTATTTACCAATCTCTTGCCAATTATTTACAATTACCGGTAGGCATTGGCGAAGGCGGTTACTATGATTTTAACCTGCTTGAGTTTTGCAACAATTTTAAATTGGACCTCGCAGTGGTAACCCAAACACTAAAAGTGTTGGAACAGGAAGGGCATATTCAGTTTTCCGAAAATATATTTTTACCTACCCAAGTATGCTTTACATGCTCCAAAGAAAGTTTAGAAAATTTTGAGGAGGCATACCCAGCTTTTGAACCGCTCATTAAAGCGCTTTTAAGAAGTTACCAAGGCATATTTGACAATCGTATTTCGATATTTGAAAAAAGAATGGCTGGCATTTGCAAACAAAGCATTGAAGCGGTACAAAATCAACTTCAACAATTAGCGGCCATGGGCATCATCGAGTATTTGCCGCAAAAAGAAACACCTCAAATTCATTTTTTGGTAAACCGAGCACCAGCTGCCTTTTTACATGTAGATCAGGACTTATACCTCAGCAAAAAAGAAGCATTTACCACACGTATTAATACCCTTATTAATTTCGCAATAAACCCAGCCTGCTGCAGAAGTGTTTTTATTGGTAACTATTTTGGAGACACCGATAAAAGTAGTTGTGGAATTTGTGATTATTGCCTCGCTCAAAAAAAAACTAAACTAGAAACCGCAGCATTTACTTCCATAGAGCAACAGCTCTATGCGTCACTTACTAGATCGCCTAGTCCAATAGATCAACTTTTAATAACCTTGGGAAAAGACAAGGAAGAAGAAATTTGGGAAGTGATTCGGTTTTTAGAATCTGAAAACAGATTGATTTTGAAAGAAGATGGAACGATACAACTCGTTTAGAAGTGTTTTAACAAAAAATTGGAAGTTCGACATTACCAATACTTATTAATTTATCTTTATTTCACATAAAATAGTATCCCATGGAAGAAGCAAAAAAATACAAGATTTTACTTTGTGAAGATGATACCAACCTAGGTATGGTTTTAAAAAACTACTTAGAATTAACAGATTATGATGTAACACTTGAACGCGACGGCCGTTTGGGATTGGCTGCTTTTCAACGTGAAAAATTCGATATCTGCTTATTGGATGTCATGATGCCTAATATGGACGGATTTACACTAGGAGAAGCGATTAGAGACGTGGATCCTGATATGCCATTATTCTTTTTAAGTGCTAAAACCATGAAAGAAGATATCATTCAGGGTTATAAATTAGGTGCCGATGATTATATCACAAAGCCATTTGACAGCGAGGTTTTACTTTTAAAAATTAAAGCTATTTTAAAGCGTAGCGAAGAAGAAAATAAAATCAACGATAATATTGAATTTGATTTGGGTAACTATCATTTTAATCCAAGACTTCGTGAATTAAAAGTTGGCACAACGGTTCATGTTTTATCGCCTAAAGAAAATGAGCTTCTTAAAATGTTAGCTGAACATAAAAACGATTTACTCCAAAGAGATAAAGCATTAAAAAAGATCTGGGGTAGCGATACTTATTTCAACGGAAGAAGTATGGATGTGTATATTGCTAAACTTCGCAAGTACCTCAAAGAAGATTCACAAATCGAAATCGTTAACATTCATGGTAACGGATTTAGACTTGTAGCTCCTTAGTAATTATTCAGAAAATAAATTAGGCTTACTAGATAAGCCTGCTAAACGGCCAAGGTGTGTATACGCTTTGGCCGTTACTTCTCTACCCCTAGGTGTACGTTGCAAAAATCCTTCCTGGATTAAAAAAGGCTCATACACTTCTTCAAGTGTACCGGCTTCTTCACCAACAGCAGTAGCAATAGTAGTTAAGCCCACAGGACCACCTTTAAATTTATCAATAATCGTAAGCAAAATACGGTTATCCATTTCATCGAGGCCATGCGCATCTACATTAAGTGCTTTTAATCCATGCTGCGTAATTCCTAAATCAATTTTGCCATCATTTAATACCTGTGCAAAATCACGAACCCTACGAAGTAACCCATTGGCAATACGAGGCGTTCCTCTGCTTCTGCGTGCAATTTCAAAAGCAGCATCTGTATTAATTTTAGTATTTAATATAGTAGCGCTTCTTTCAATAATTTTTTGAAGGGTATCAGCCTGGTAATATTCGAGTCTTGATTTAATACCAAAACGAGAAAGTAGTGGCGCTGTTAAAAGTCCCGACCTGGTAGTAGCACCAACTAGTGTAAATGGGTTTAAATTAATTTGAACGCTACGTGCATTAGGACCCGAATCAATCATGATATCAATTCTAAAATCCTCCATAGCGGCGTACAAGTATTCTTCTACGACAGTACTTAAGCGGTGAATTTCATCAATGAATAAAACGTCGTTGGGACCTAAATTGGTGAGTAACCCTGCTAAATCGCCTGGCTTTTCTATAACAGGGCCCGATGTTTCCTTAATATTTACACCCAGTTCATTGGCCACAATACGGCTCAGGGTTGTTTTACCGAGTCCGGGAGGGCCATGAAATAATACGTGGTCTAATGCTTCGCCTCTAAGCTTTGCTGCCTTGATAAAAATAACTAGGTTTTCAATGAGTTGAGGCTGCCCCGAAAAATCATTGATTTCGGATGGACGAATGGCATTTTCAAACTCCTTGTCTGCAGAAGTTAAATTGGAGGCGTCGGTATTTAAATTAGCGTTAGACATGTTTCAAATCTAGTTAAAAAAGAGCAGTTCTACACTACCACATTAATCATACGACCTTTTACAAAAATGAATTTTTTAACAGGCTTTCCTTCCATCCACTTTTGAATAAGCGTGTCCGCTAATACAATGGCTGTTACTTCCTCTTCAGAAGCGTCAAGTGCGATAGAAATATTGGTACGCACTTTCCCGTTGATACTTACCGGATATTCTTTGGAAGATTCTGTTACATGCTTGGCATCAAAAACTGGATAATGCGCATCTAGTACAGAGCCCTCATTACCGGTTGCGCTCCATAGCTCCGCTGCCACATGCGGTGCATACGGCGTTAATAAAACGAGAAGTGGTGACAACACTTGTTTTGTGTTGCATTTTATGTCTGCTAAATCATTCACACAAATCATAAAGGCACTCACAGCCGTATTAAAACTAAAGCGCTCTGTATCTTCTTCAATTTTTTTAATGGTACGGTGTAAGATTTTTAATGCTTCTGGGCTAGCTGGCTCATTATTATAAACTGATCCTTTTTCTTCGTCAAAAAACAAGCGCCATAATTTTTTAATAAAACGGTGCACCCCTTCGATACCCTTGGTATCCCATGGCTTACTTTGATCTACGGGGCCTAAAAACATTTCATACATTCTAAAAGTATCGGCACCATATTTTTCTACTAAAATATCAGGGTTAACCGTATTAAATTTAGACTTCGACATTTTTTCTACCTCAACGCCGCAGATATATTTTCCATTTTCTAATTCAAAGCTTGCATTTGCGTATTCATTGTTGCGCCATTTTTTAAAGGCTTCTGTGTCCAATTCAACGCCATCCACCATGTTAACGTCTACATGTAATTTATCTACTTCTTGGCCGTTTATTAGACCTGCAGAAATAAATTGCTGGGTACCTTTTTTACGAAAAACAAACCTGCTACTTCCCTGAATCATCCCTTGGTTTAATAGCTTTCTAAAAGGCTCGTCAAAACCAATATGACCAAGGTCAAATAAAACTTTGGTCCACATACGGCTGTATAGCAAATGCCCTACCGCGTGTTCGGTACCACCAATATATAAGTCTACCTGATTCCAGTAATCACTCACTTGACGGTCACAAAAACTGTCTGTATTGTGAGGGTCCATATAACGTAGAAAATACCAGCTACTACCTGCATAACCCGGCATGGTATTGGTTTCTAGCTCTTTTTCTACCCAAGATGGGATATTAGCAAGCGGCCCTTCTCCTTCCGGACCCGGACTATAAGAATCTACTGCTGGTAGTAACAAAGGAAGTTCCGTTTCGTCTAATGCAACTGCCACGCCATTTTTCCATTGTACCGGAAAAGGCTCACCCCAATACCTTTGTCTACTAAAAGCTGCATCACGCATTTTATAATTCACTTTGCGTTTACCGATGCCGCGCTCTTCTAATTTTGCCAGTGCAATTTCGATGGCATCGCGCATGATAATTCCGTTTAGGAAATCACTATTAAACAGCGGCGCATCTTTTGTTGAATTGGCCTCAGTGCCATTATACGCATCACCAATAATATTAGTGATCGGAATATTAAAATGTTGTGCAAATTTATGATCGCGTTCATCACCACATGGCACCGCCATAATAGCGCCTGTACCATAACCAGCTAACACATATTCAGAAATCCAAATAGGAATTTGTTTGCCATTAAATGGATTGACTGCAAAAGCACCCGTAAAGCAACCTGATATTTTTTTCTCTGCTTGACGCTCTCTATCACTTCTGCTTTTTACATACGCTATATAATTATCAACAGCAATTTGCTGCTCTTTGGTAGTGATACTTGCAATGATTTCATGCTCCGGTGCTACGACCATAAAATCGACACCAAAAATAGTATCAGGTCTAGTGGTGTATACTGTTAAAGTCGCATCCGTATCAAGTGCTGCAGAAGCAATTTTAAAATCTATTTCGGCGCCATAAGATTTGCCAATCCAATTGGTTTGCATTTCTTTCATGGCCTCGCTAAACTCAATGGTATCAAGGCCTGACAGTAACCTGTCGGCATACGCAGTAATGCGTAAATACCACTGGCGTAATTTCTTTTTTACCACGGGATGACCGCCTCTTTCACTCACCCCATTTACTACTTCATCATTGGCTAAAACGGTACCAAGGGCTTCGCACCAATTTACTTCACCATGGCCACAAAAAGCAAGTCGGTACTGCATTAAAATTTGCTGCTGCTCGGCGTTTGAATACGCTTGCCACTGTGCAGCTGTAAATTGAATGGTAGCATCCGAAGGACATGCATGTGCTGCATTACCATTTTTTTCAAATTCGTTGATCAAATTTAAAATGGGTTCTGCCTTATTTTTTTGCGTGTTGTAAAAACTATTAAATAGTTGCAAAAAAATCCATTGTGTCCATTTGTAGTAGGTAGGTTCACAGGTTCTGATTTCTCTACTCCAATCGTAACTGAATCCAATATTATCAAGTTGCGCCCTAAACGTATCAATATTTTTATGGGTACTTACAGCTGGATGCACTCCGTGCTCAATGGCATACTGCTCGGCGGGTAATCCAAAAGCATCATAACCCATCGGGTGTAGTACATTAAACCCTTTTAATCTTTTATACCTACTAAAAATATCGGAGGCAATATACCCTAACGGATGACCCACATGCAGGCCTGCACCACTGGGGTAAGGGAACATATCAAGTACGTAATACTTGGGTTTTGAAGAGGTATTACTCACTTTATAGGCTTCTGCGGCTTTCCATGCTGCCTGCCATTTTTTCTCGATTGCACTAAAATTATATTCCATGTTTCAAGCCTCTTTGCTAGCCGTATACTTTACAACTATTTTTTACGTTATACTTAAGTGAAAATTGGTTCTATTTTGGACGGCAAAGGTAAGCCTTTAGCCATAAACACTACCTTTGAGCCTTCGCAGAAAAGCGGTGAAAGAACCTTATTTTACATGAAATTGAATCTAAATAACCTCAATTTACCTGATTTACTATGACGGATAGTGCTAAAATGTCTTTGAAACGCAGCAAACCCAATTACATCTATAGTATTGTGGGCGTGGCCCTTGTACTGCTTATTATGGGTATTATGGGCTGGTTTTTCTTAAATATCAATGCTGTAGGTAACACTTTTAAAGAAGATATCCGTGTAAGTGCCTACCTCAGAACACTCAATAAAGACACCATTGGTCAAATACAGGCATTTATAGCAGAACGCCCGTATACCAAAACCGTTACATACGTTAATAAACAATCGGCTCAGGCCATTTGGAACAAAGAAAATACCGAAGACTGGGCTAAAATTTTAGATTCTAACCCGCTTCCAGAAAGCATTGACTTTTATGCCAAGGCCGAATACGTTAATCAAGACTCATTGAGCAAAATTGCCACTGAATTAATGGCCAGGTATGGCAATCAACTAACCGACCTTCAATACCCAAAAAGCTTGGTAACCAGCCTCAACGAAAGGGCTTCTAAAATTGGACTCATCTTTTTAGTAGTGGCTATTATTTTGTGCTCTATTGTAATTATCAGTATCGACAATACCATCAGGCTTGCCATGTTTAGCAACCGCTTTTTAATTAAAACCATGCAAATGGTGGGTGCCACCCGCGGATTTATTATTAAGCCATTAACCATCAAAGCCATTATTAATGGACTTATTAGTTCTGGCATTGCCATTGCACTTGTATTTACCATTGTGAGCTGGGCCGAAAGCCAATTCCCGCAATTAAAAGCCATTCGTGATTTTCAACATACTTTACTGTTATATGGTGGACTCATTTTAATGGGCGTAGGCATATCGGTATATAGCACACACCGAAGCGTTTTAAAGTATTTAAAAATGAAATTGGACGACCTTTATTAGTCAACGCTTCTTATCTTCGAGTTACATACAATTACAATACAATATTATGAGTCAGGAAAAAAATACCTTACCTACCTTATTTACAAAATCAAATTACACTTGGATGCTCATTGGTGGGCTTGTAATAGCTATTGGATTTTATTTACTAAGTGGCGGTAAAAGCACCGACCCTGCTGTATTTGACACCAAAGAAGTTTATAGCACCACGCGTATTACAATTGCACCCATTGTCATTATTTTGGGCTTTGTAATTGAAATTTACGCCATCTTTAAAAAAGCAAAATAAGCATCCTGCTTTCTGCTTTTTAACCCAATTATCATTCATGCAGTTATTTCAAGCGGTCATTATTGCCATCGTAGAAGGCTTAACAGAATTTTTGCCTATTTCTTCTACAGGCCACATGATTATTACTAGTTCATTACTTGGCATTGCCGCAGATCCATTTACCAAACTCTTTGAAGTTTGTATTCAACTAGGCGCCATTTTATCGGTGGTGGTACTCTATTACAAAAAGTTTTTTCCGCTCACTAACTGGAAATTTTATATCAAATTACTAGTAGCCGTTACGCCTGCACTCGCTATTGGATTTGTACTTTCAGATGCCATTGACGCATTACTAGAAAGCCCAATCACTGTGGCTGTAACTTTATTGTTAGGTGGCGTTGTGTTATTATTTATTGACAAGCTTTTTAATGCGCCTAGCATTGAAACAGAAGAAAAAATTACATTTAAAAACGGACTGACAATTGGTTTTTGGCAATGCCTTGCACTCATACCAGGTATGAGCCGCAGTGCTGCTACTATTATTGGTGGCATGCAACAAAAATTAACCAGAAACGTAGCCGCCGAATTTTCTTTCTTTTTGGCCGTGCCTACCATGGCTGCTGCTACCGGCTATAAGTTGCTCAAAGCCTATAAAACAACACCAGAAATCCTACTCAACAAAGAAAATTTAATCCTCCTTGGTGTGGGCAATCTTGTCGCTTTTATAGTTGCACTGCTCGCTATCAAATTTTTTATTGGATTCTTACAAAAGCATGGCTTTAAACTATTTGGATGGTACCGCATTATTGCAGGTATCACTTTATTAGCGCTTATCTACACGGGGCTGTTAAAATAATTGGACTCCTGCTTTTGTTTTGTACTTGAAGCCCTTATCTTTAAGAAAACAAAAACAACCCGATGCAAACTGCACCTAAAAAAGTGATTAATGGATGGGCCATGTATGATTGGGCCAATAGTGTATACAATCTTGTTATTACTTCCACTATTTTTCCTGCCTACTACGAAGCGGTTACTGGTGACGGAAATGATGCCACGCTTATTGATAAAGTTAAAATCGGGAATTACGAATTTTCAAATACTGCTTTGTACAATTACATACTGGGTATTGCATTTGTAGTTGTTGCTGTGCTTTCTCCGATACTTTCATCGATTGCAGATTACCGTGGAAATAAAAAGCAATTTCTCAGATTTTTTTGCACCCTAGGATCACTTTCTTGTGCCTCTCTTTATTTTTTCGATAAAGACCATATTTATGGTGGATTGATTTCTGTTATTATTGCATGCATCGGATTTTGGAGTAGTCTCGTATTTTACAACTCCTACTTACCTGAAATTGCGGCACCTGAAGATAGAGACCGCATAAGTGCCAAAGGATTTATGATGGGTTATATTGGCTCTGTACTTCTTCAACTGATTTGTTTTGTGTTTGTATTAAAGCCAGAACTGTTTGGTATTACAGTAGGTAAGGCTTCTCAAATATCTTTTTTGTTAGTGGGTGTTTGGTGGATTGGATTTGGATGGTTGGCAATAGGCCGCTTACCTGCTGGAAAAGGTGTAAAAGGTGCGCACACAAAAAATTTATTGACACAGGGCTATAAAGAACTACATAAAGTTTGGCTAGAACTTAAAACACAACCTACGCTTAAAAGGTTTTTAATTTCATTTTTCTTTTACAATATGGGGGTTCAAACAGTAATGCTAGCCGCTACCCTATATGGTAAGAGCGAATTAAATATCCCAACCACCAATTTAATTTTAGCCATTTTAATTATTCAAATTGTTGCCATTCCAGGCGCTAATTTAATGGCTAAACTCGCAAGTAAATGGGGCAATTTTAATACACTTATGATAGCGGTAGTCATTTGGATTGGAGGCTGTATTATGGGCTATTATTTACCTAGAAACAGTGTTATGCCGTTTTATACATTAGCTGTTGTTGTTGGATTTGTAATGGGAGGCATTCAGTCAGTTAGCCGCAGTACTTATTCCAAATTAATGCCAGTAACACATGACACCACTAGTTATTTTAGTTTTTATGACGTAACTGAAAAAATCGCCATTGTTATTGGCATGTTTAGTTTTGGTTATATCAATGAGATTACGGGTTCGCAAAGAAATTCGGTGTTGGCTTTAACACTATTTTTTATTGTTGGTTTCATCTTGCTCTACCGAACTTCAAAACTAGAAAAGCATGCAACTATATAGCGTTAATGCCGGAAATTTTAAATTAGACGGAGGTGCTATGTTTGGCGTTGTTCCAAAAAGCATTTGGAACAGATCTAACCCCGCCGACGAAAATAACATGTGCAGTTGGTCGATGCGCTGTTTATTAATTGAAGATGGGGACCGTTTAATCCTTATTGATAATGGCATGGGCGACAAACAAGACGCAAAATTTTTTGGGCATTATTATTTACATGGAAATGACACCCTCGAAAAATCATTGGCAGCGCACGGATTTACACCGGATGATATTACAGATGTTTTTTTAACCCACCTGCATTTTGATCACTGCGGCGGATCCATCAAAAAAGAAGGCGACACATTAATTCCTGCATTTAAAAATGCAATATTCTGGAGCAATGAGGCCCACTGGGATTGGGCCACTAACCCCAATGAAAGAGAAAAAGCTTCATTTTTAAAAGAAAATATTTTACCCATTGAGGCGTCGGGGCAATTATCACTGATAAATACACCTGAAAGTCATTTCACAAAAAATGGACTACTACATACCGCTTCCTTTGCAAATAATATTGATATCCGTTTTGTGCATGGTCACACCGAAAAAATGATGCTTCCTCAAATTCATTATAAGGGACACACCATCGTATATATGGCCGATTTACTGCCATCGATTGGACACTTACCGCTACCTTATGTTATGTCTTACGATATGTTTCCACTAACCACCCTACATGAAAAGAAATCCTTTTTACAGGAGGCTTTTGAAAATCAGTATGTGCTCTTTTTTGAACACGATGCGGTGCATGAATGCGTTAAACTTGTACAAACAGAAAAGGGAATTAGAGCGGGAGCAGCGTTTACTTTAGCTGATCTGTAAAAACATTTATCTGGTCTTTACAAGTGCACTTAAAGGGTAACGGAGGTTTTTAAAGCTCATCATATCCGCTTTAACACTTCCTACTACAATAGCGCTCTCGATACGCACTGGAATATGATTAAGGTCGTCGGTGACCCAAATGGTCATTTTTTCGCCACCCTCAAAAATCGTTCCTTTTAATAGTAAGGGCTTAAATTTTATGGCGTTAAAAGTACCATATTGTGTTTTTACCATTTCTTTACCCAGGTATTTGACATATACGTTATACACTTGATTGTCTAAAAATAAATTAAAAGGAATGCGCTCATCCACCTTGTATTTATTAAAATCAATATTGCGCAAATAATAAATAGAGCTCACCACATCCTGTACACAATTTGGGATTTTGTATACCCCATCCGCTCCACTGGCCGTATTTAATTTTTGATTGAATACAATATTTTCCTGCTTCTTGTACGTGCCTTCTTCGATATGCCGAACAAACTTAATCGGTTGTAAATTAAGTGTGTCTATGTATGTTTCGTAACGGTCACGCACTTTAAATATCCAATCGTAGCGGGCATTTGAAGTCCCAATACAAGTAGCGTGATAAGAAGGCGTTTCATTTATTTTTTCTTGCGTTACTGTAAATTTTGCAGACCCTGCGTTAAGGTATAAACCAATCACCGAATAGTATAAGTTGTAATTGATTTCTTCACCACTTACAAAAGACATATTTCTTATACCGCAAAAATCATCCCCAGCCCTTAGCGGATGAATCAGAAAAAAACAAATAAACAAATAGGCTGTTATTTTTTTAACCATGAGCGTACTGTTAAACCTGCTTTCGAAAATACTGTAAACGTAGCAAAATGAGGCCGCCTAAACAAGCCGGTATGATTAAATTTAAAAACCAAATACCACCTGCTGCAGCTAAAATACCTATCGTATTGGTACTATAAATACCAAACAAAAATAAACTTACTTTTCCTCTAATTCCTAATTCTGCTAGCGTTAAGGTAGGTATAATGGCAAGAATTAAAAAAAGTAGGGCCGTAAGTGACACGATATGTAAAGCGGATATGTCTACGCTACATAATGTAAAAATTAACAGATACTGCAGTAGAAATACAAGGTATCGTGCGCCAGAAATAAGGATGAGCTTCACTAACAATCTTTTAGGAATTGCCTGCACAGATGTCAATAAAAAAATATATCTCGAAAAAAAAGACGCTTTTGAAAGTTTGTTTGCAAAAAATGGAATTGCAAAATAAATGATCATCAATAAAACAACTATCAACAACAAAGCACTACCCAACACATAAAAAGCCATATCAGATAAGTGTAGCTGCGTTTGTAACTGTGGATACAAAGTAGGATACATACAAACAAATGCAATGAGACCAGCGAGTAAAGTAATAAGCAGCTGACTTGCACTTGCCACAAAAGATAACACCACGCCTTTTAAACGGTTGCCATCGGAAAGTAGCATAGACTTTCCAATAGATTCCCCCACTCTATTAATACTAGAAAAAGATACTGCCTGACCCGTTAAGATGGCTGCAAAAGCAGCTTTAAAACTAAGTGGCTCTAAATGATAGGTAAGCGCTTTCCATTTATAGGCTTCTAACCCCCAATTACATGCTGTTAAGATGATGATGACAATCAAATAACCAAAGGCGTTGACAAAAGGGATTTGTTGCAGTGAAGCGATAAAACTAGGTAGCTGTTCTTGGGCATTTATTTGATGGTAAATCGAATAACATAGCCATAGAAATAAGATGGGAGCCACCAGGTATTGAACTACGATATTTATTTTCTTTTGCAGCGCCGAAGTCATTAAGGTTTTTAAAAAAGCTTGTCCAGCAAAAGTAGGTAGAATCTCAAAGGAAGCTTGTAATTTCACATCAAATTGAAAAAAGACCAGATCATATTAGGCATTGACCCCGGCACCCAACTTATGGGATACGCATTACTTAGGGTGACTGGTAGTACGCCGCAAGTGATTCTTATTGATGCCTTAAAACTTACGGGGCAAAAAGACATTTATGCTAGGTTAGAAATGATTCATAGCAAGGTGGTTGAACTTATTAAATTATACAAGCCTACAACCTTTGCCATCGAAGCACCCTTTTTTGGAAAGAACGTACAAAGTATGCTCAAACTTGGTAGGGCTCAGGGTGTTGCCATTGCAGCTGCTATGCAAACAGGACTCTCTGTTACCGAATATGCACCTAAAAAAGTAAAACAATCCATTACAGGTAATGGTAATGCAAGTAAAGATCAGGTTTGGCAAATGCTACAACGTACACTTAGTATTGAAGTAAAACCCCAATATTTTGATGCCACGGATGCCCTTGCAGTTGCTCTTTGTCATTACTACCAAAGTTCATCGCCATTAGCTGCTGCAACAGGAAAAGGATTTAAAGGATGGGACGATTTTATTGCAAAAAATCCGGGGAAAGTTAAGCTGTAAATAAAATACTTACTTATATAGCCGCTACAATTTTACTTTGTATGGAGGCTAACAATTCAGGTGTTACCTTGATTTTTTCTTTGGTAAAATTAAGATCGTTGGCGCTATTAATGGGCATCAAATGAAGGTGCGCGTGTGGCACTTCAAGCCCTACAACACTGATACCACAACGGTTACAAGGAAATGCTTTTTCGATAGCCTTAGCAATTGGTTTTGCAAATACCAATATTTTTTGAAGGTATTTATCTTCTAAATCAAAGAATTTATCGGTTTCATTTTTAGGAACAATAAGTACATGTCCTTCAACTAAAGGAAACACGTCTAAAAAAGCATAAAAAATTTCGTCTTCCAAAATTTTGTAAGAAGGGATTTCTCCAGCAATAATTTTAGAAAACAAAGTCATAGCCTGCTATTAAACTGTAATATTGTCAATTCTAAATTTCAAAACACCAGCAGGCGTTTGAATCTCTGCAACTTCACCAACCACTTTACCCATAAGGCCTTTACCGATTGGGGATGTACCAGAAATTTTTTGTGCTTTTAAATCGGCTTCTTTTTCACCTACCAGTTGATAGGTAACCGTTTTTTTTGTGGCCATATTGGTAATGGTCACTTTGGTAAGTATGGTTACTTTACTCGTATCAATGGTTTTAGTATCTACAATTTTAGCATTGGCAATTACCCCCTCTAGTTGCTTGATTTTTGCTTCAAGCATACCCTGCGCTTCTTTAGCTGCATCGTATTCGGCATTCTCTTTTAAATCTCCTTTTTCTCTTGCTTCAGCGATTGCTCTAGATGCCGCAGGACGGTCTATAGATTTCATCTTTTGTAACTCCTCACGCATTTTTTCAAATGTCTCCATCGTTACATACATATTCGTATCACTCATATAGTAGCTTTAAGTTGGATAAAAAAAGACAACGCCACATTTGACTGCAGCGTTGGACGTCAAAAATAATTAATTTAATTAGATTCCAAGCTTATCTAGTACAATTTTAGCCATTAAATAGAAGGCTTCATGGCTATAACCAGCAATATGAGGGGTAATGATCACATTAGACTGCTTACAAAGCCATTCGAGTTGTACCCTTTCCACCTCCGAGTAACAGGCTAGGTTTTCATTTTCTAGAACATCTAAACCAGCCCCTTTTATTTGACCATTTTTTAAGGCTGTAATAATGGCTGCCGTATCAGCTACCTTACCCCTACAAGTATTGATAAAATAAGGCGATTTAACAAGGCTTGCAAAAAAAGAAGTAGATGCGAAGTGATGTGTTTCGGGCGTTAGTGGCAGATGCAAACTAACTACATCGGCGTTTGCGCAAAGGGTAGCAAGATCCACAAATTCAACATTTTGTAATGGCGTTTCCTGCTTGTATTTATCATGCGCCATAATTTTTACTCCAAAAGATTGCAGCCTACTAGCAAATGCGTTTCCAGTATGTCCCAGTCCAATAATACCTACTGTTTTTCCCATCAATGCATCAGCCCTATTGGCGTCTCTAATCCATAAACCATTTTTTACTTCTGCAAAACTAGAAGTTACTTTGTTCATAAGATTTAAGAGTAGCGCCATAGCATGTTCGCCTACTGCACCTGCATTCCCTTCTGGACTACTTACGCAAATAATATTTTTTGATGCAGCATAATTGGTATCAATTAATTCAATACCACTTCCGAGTCGGGCAATCCACTTTAGTGCAACTGCTTTTTCAAGTAAGGGTTGATCAATTTTTATACGCGTACTTACCACTAGACCAGTAGCCGTTGCAATATTATTTGCGAGCTCATCATAGCTGATCGTTTCCGATAATACAACCTCAAACCCCTTGTCCTGCAAGCGTTCTGTCAAATATGGATGAGCCGGTGCGGTAATAATTACAATAGGTTTCACGGTTAGATTTATTTCATTTTAAATGTAAGGGCTGCAAAATCAGCTACACTTAATTGTTCAGGTCTTTTTGTAAAAATTTCTTCTTGTAAGGTTTCCGGGGTAAACATTCCTTTTAATGGATTGCGTAACATTTTTCTGCGCTGACCAAAAGCTGCCTTTACCACTGCAATAAATGATTTTTCGGAGCGCATGTCTACTACATCAGTACGGCGGGTTAATTTAATAACGCCACTATCTACTTTAGGGGGCGGATTAAATGACTGTGGAGGTACATCAAATAAATACTCGGCGTGGTAATAGGCTTGAACGAGTACACTTAAAATACCATAATCTTTATTGCCCGGACCCGAAACAATTCGCTTAGCTACTTCTTTTTGAAACATACCAACCATTACAGGTACTTGGTCTTTCCACTCGAGTACGCGAAATAATATTTGGGAAGAAATATTATACGGAAAATTTCCAACCACCGTAAAAGTCTCTTCAAAAGGAGGCGCGCAATCCAAAATACTTTCATGCACAATTTTACCCTTAATGGCTGGATAGGTTGTTTCTAGATAAGCTACTTTTTCATCATCTAATTCTACGGCCTTAAAATCAAGTGCCGGCTTTTGTAAAATATATTTTGTGATGGCACCAGCACCAGGGCCCACTTCTACAAGGCGCTCACAATTTGGGATTGCGTCGACAATGGAAAGACAAATTTTTTCGTCTTTTAAGAAGTGCTGACCCAGGGATTTTTTAAGTGTATATTCCACCCTACAAAAGTAAGCAATTCTAAGGCGCAAGTACCAGTTAGCCTCAAGGGCACCAATCAGTGATAAACATGCGATAATTGGGTCAAATATTCGTAATTTTATCGTCTAAAACAGCCCGGATGAGTATTGAGACGCAAAAACCAATTATTGGATTTTCATGTGGTGACCTAAATGGCATTGGATTAGAAATTATCCTAAAAACGCTATCCGATGGCCGTTTACTTGATTTTTGCACGCCCGTTATTTTTGCCAGCAGTAAAAGTGTCAATTTTTACCGTAAGAGTTTACCAGAATCTAATTTCAGTTATGCGAGTGGCAGAGATTTTTCCAAACTCAATCCAAAGCAGGTAAATATCTATTCATGTTGGGAAGAGGAAGTGGTGATCACACCTGGTCAACTCAACGACATTGGTGGAAAATATGCGTTGTTATCACTAGAAGCAGCTGGACAAGCATTAAAGGAAGGTCATATTGATGGCCTTGTAACAGCACCTATCCATAAAAAAAATATTCAATCGGAAACCTTTAACTATAGTGGACACACCCCTTATTTTAAAAACCTATTTGGGGTAAAAGATGTGTTGATGTTTATGGTTGCCGAAAATATTCGCATTGGATTACTTACAGAACACGTTACAATTTCTGAAGTACACAAATACATTACAGTAGATGGCATCATGAGTAAACTCAAAATGATGCACGCTAGTTTGCAACAAGATTTTAGTATTGACAAACCAAAAATTGCGGTGTTAGGCCTTAACCCACACGCCGGCGATGAAGGTCTTATTGGTAAAGAAGAACTTGAAATTATAAAGCCAGCTATTGCAGAAGCGCGCAAAAATAACATGCTCGTTTTTGGCCCATACAGCGCCGATGCATTTTTTGCAAGAGGTCAATATGAGAAATTTGACGCCGTTCTTGCCATGTACCACGACCAGGGTTTAATACCCTTTAAATCGCTAGCCATTGGAGAAGGAGTAAACTTTACGGCAGGACTTTCTGGTGTAAGAACCAGTCCAGACCATGGCACTGCTTTTGATATTGCAGGAAAAGGCATTGCTGATCATAGCTCATTTGTAGCTGCTACTTTTGAATGCATCGAAATTATTAGAACCAGAAAAGGTTATAAAGAAATGCGCATCAATCCACTACGCAAAAGAAGTGCAAGAATGCTTGCTGGCGCCGTAGATGAAAGAATTGAAGAGCAATAATTTAATTAAAAATTGCCGCAGGAATACCTTTATTGACAACGTAGTTTTTATAATTTATTTCTACCCTACCCTTTTTATTTTTTAACTGCTGTGCAGCAGTTAGTGGCTTGCTATCATCTTCAAACTCAAGTGTAATGCCCTTTGGTAGCTTATAGTTTTTAGTATTGAATTCAAATACCACTTGATCGGGTAAGCCGTAATTGCTATATGCGCCATAATTCATGATCATGGTATACGTACCGTTTTCTTTAGTGGTGGTAACCGCTTTTTCTATCAAACTTTCTTTTTCATTGATATAGAGTGTAGAAATAACGACATCGCTTGATTCTTCGTTGGGAAGTAGTTTTACCACCCTTAATTTTTTTGCTCCAAAATCCTGTATACCCGCATCAATGGTAGAATAATTTGAAGACGCAATCAGCGAACTTAAATTAACAGAAAGACCTCCTTTAGGAAGCAATGAAATACCGCCTTCTTTTTTTATTTTAAATAAGTTAGGTTTTTTAAAATAAATTTTGATTTTCCCAATCGGCGCTTTGATAAAAGCAATGTCTGTTTTCATAACACCAGTGGCTTCATAGTTATCTACAAGCTCTAGCTTGGCTTTCACTTTTTTAATAAGCTGCGCGGCGTCTTGCGCCATAGCTACTGAAGCACAAAAAACAAACAATACAAACAAACAACACTTTTTCATACGCTAAATTTAACTAAGGATATCTTTTTTTCTAAATACCAAAACAGTTGCTACAAAAAATCCGATGGTATGAATAAACAGTACCACAGCCGCTTTAATAATTTTGTCTGGATTTTGAATACTACCTATAATGGCTTCGTTGGAATCATTCACTTTTATATCAAAAAATTCTTTCCAGCCAATCATATGGGTGGTAAATAAATAAGGCTTGATTAAATTAAAAATGGGAATGTTAAGGGTACTTAAAATGGTAAAAAATACAATCACACTCATGGTAGCCACAATGGGCCCAATAGAATTTTCTGCAAAAACAGATAAAAAGAAACCTAAAGAAGCAACGGTGGTCATGGCTAGTGCGGCAAAACCAAATGCACCAATATAACGCCAAAAAACATCCGACTCTTTCAATAACACCACATAGCTGGTTTTTAATAAAAACATGTCGTCGGTTCCAAATAAAAGCATGCTACCAAAAAGGGCTAAAATAGCCAGCCAAACTAATAGCAGTAATGTATAAATAGTGGCTGCAATAAATTTAGCGAGTAGTAATGTAGTACGACTATATGGTTTAATTAAAAGCAAACGAAGCGTTCCCATATTTGCTTCCCCAGAAATCATATCCGCGGCAATCAGTGCAATTAAAAGTGGCACGTGCACCAGCAACAACTGAAGCATCACATAGCAAACTAAATAGCCATTTAAAATTTTACCGTCAATTTCAAGAGAGCTGCTTAAATCGTTGAGCATAAAATCGAGGTAACTTTTACCATCTAATTTTAAACCAAATTGAATAATACCAATAAGTGCAGCCACTGCACCAAATGCAATATAGGTACGTGGACGCTTAAATATTTTATACAACTCTACTTGAACAAGACTATACATATTTTGGAGTTGATGTGATTTGTAAAAAATAATCTTCTAATGAATGCATGGGCTTTACAGATAACACGCCAATACCCATTTCTACCAAACTTTTATGTAGGCTTGGCAAATGTTTTTCGTCGAGCTGCATAAAAATTTCTTTGTCTGAACTGCGGTTTACTAGTAGCTGCGTTGCCCAGTTAGATTGTAGTAACAACTCGGCTGCCTTTTTATTATCAAGGGTTTGAATAGCTACCACTGTTTTACTGGTATCAAATAATTCTTTGCTATCCCCTTCTACTAATTTGCAGCCTTTATCAATAATGATAAGCCTTGTGGCTACCTGTTCGATTTCTGATAAAAGATGCGAAGAAACCAGCACCGTTTTTCCCTGCTCCCTACTAAGGTGTAAAATTAAATTTCTAATGTCTGCAATACCCTGTGGATCTAATCCATTGGTAGGTTCGTCGAGTAATATCAGTTCCGGGTCATTCACCATGGCCATGGCAATCGCAAGTCTTTGTTTCATGCCTTGCGAAAAAGTACCCACATTGTCCTGTGCCCTTGCAGCTAAACCCACCACGTCTAGCTCCTGCAATAACTGTGTTTTGGTTTTTGAAACGCCACTTAATGCAGAAAATATTTTTAAGTTTTGATAGGCCGTTAAATATTCATACATCGCAGGCTTTTCTATCACGGCCCCCACTTTTTGCATGATCGCCGAACGGTTGGCTGCTAGTGGCAAACCAAAAATTTCAATATCGCCAGCTGTTGGTTCGATAAGAGAAAGGAGCATACGTATGGTGGTGCTTTTGCCGGCGCCATTTTGCCCTAAAAAGCCATATACATCTCCTTTATGGACAGAGAAGGACAAATCATTAACCGCTGTAAACTGCTGACCAAATTTTTTGGTAAGCCCACGCACTTGAATAACTGAAGACATACTATTATAACAAACAACCCTGCAAGATGTTCGGAATTAAAAAAGCCCCCAACGAGTGGAGGCTTTTAAAAATATAGACAGTGCTATTATTTATATTGTGGCATTAACCCTTTAGCTAATTCAACCATTTTGTTAAGGCCATCTTCAGGTAAATCTCCTTTTTTGAACGCAGCTAAAACTTCTGGTAATTTGTTTTCCATTTCCATTAAGAAATGAGCTTCAAATTCTTTTACATTTTTAACAGCTACTTCACGAAGTAAACCTTGTGTACCTAAATAAATGATCGCAACTTGCTTTTCTACGGTAAACGGTGTGTACTGCGCTTGCTTTAGGATTTCAACGTTACGTGCACCTTTGTCAATTACAGATTTAGTAGCAGCATCTAGGTCTCCACCAAATTTAGAGAAGGCTTCTAACTCACGGTATAAAGCTTGGTCTAATTTAAGGGTACCAGCTACTTTTTTCATTGACTTGATTTGCGCGTTACCACCCACACGACTTACAGAGATACCTACGTTAATCGCTGGACGAATACCTGCGTTAAACAAGTTACCTTCTAAGAAAATCTGACCATCCGTAATTGAGATTACGTTTGTTGGAATGTATGCAGAAACGTCACCCGCTTGTGTTTCAATAATTGGAAGTGCTGTTAAAGAACCACCACCTTTTACTAAATGCTTAATAGAAGCAGGTAAGTCGTTCATGTTTTTTGCAACTTCATCGTTTGCAATAACTTTTGCAGCACGCTCTAATAAACGACTATGCAAATAGAATACGTCACCAGGATATGCTTCACGTCCAGGAGGTCTTCTTAAAAGTAATGATACCTCACGGTAAGCAACTGCTTGCTTAGATAAGTCATCAAATACAATTAAAGCAGGTCTACCAGTATCACGGAAGAATTCTCCAATCGCTGCACCCGCAAATGGCGCATAGAATTGTAATGGAGCTGGATCTGCAGCAGGAGCAGCAACAATTGTTGTATAGGCCATAGCACCATTGTCAGCTAAGGTTTTCATAACACCAGCAACAGTAGATGCTTTTTGACCAATTGCTACATATATACAATATACAGGCTTGCCTGCATCGTAGAATTCTTTTTGATTGATAATGGTATCAACACATATAGCTGTTTTACCAGTTTGACGATCACCAATAACCAACTCACGTTGACCACGACCTACCGGAATCATCGCATCGATTGCTTTGATACCTGTTTGTAATGGTTCTTTAACTGGCTCACGATAAATAACACCCGGCGCTTTACGCTCAAGTGGCATTTCATATAATTCACCAGCAATTGGACCTTTACCATCGATTGGCTCACCTAGTGTATTGATCACACGACCAACAACACCTTCACCAACTTTGATAGAGGCAATCATGCCCGTTCTTTTAACTTTTGCACCTTCTTTAATGGAACCACTTTCACCCATGAGTACCACACCCACGTTGTCTTCTTCTAGGTTAAGGGCAATGGCTTTTGTTCCATTTTCAAATTCTACGAGTTCACCACTGCGTACGCCGTTAAGGCCATATACACGGGCAATACCGTCTCCCACTTGTAATACGGTACCTACTTCCTCTAAGTCAGCACTTGCATTAAAATTGCTTAATTGCTGTCTGAGTATCGCTGATATTTCATCGGGTTTAATGTCGGCCATGATATTCTATTTAATAATGATGATTTATTTATTATTTCATTTGCGGAACATACAAGTTCTGCTGAAATTGTTTTTTAATATCTCTTAAATCTCTTACTACACTTGCATCTACTAGGTTGTTGTCAAATTCTAATACAAATCCACCAATCAATGAAGGATCTACTTTAGATTCTAATTCTACACTTGCAAATGAATTTGCTGCTTTTACTTTTTGCGCAATGGCTTGTTGCATTTCGGCGCTCACTTCTACAGCAGTAGTAAGGGTAACTTTATGAATGTCTTTTAAAGCATTGTATTGTTCTACAAATGCAGTTGCAATTTCTGGTAAATCACTTTCTCTTCCTTTTCTAACAAGTAGGTTATTAAAAGCAGCTGTAAGTTCACTTACCTTGCCAGTTGTAACCGCAGCAACAATGCTATTTTTTTGATCGGCTTTAATAATTGGGCTACGCAAAAGACTTACGAATTCTGAGCTAGCCGCACATACGGCCTGCAAATATTTCATGTCTGCATAAGCTGTATCCAACTGGCCTTTTTCAATGGCTAAGTCTAATAAGCTTTTTGCATACCTGCTGGCTAATCTTGGATTGGGCATTTTGCTTAATTTAATTTAACGCCTTCAGCTAATTCGTTGATATACGATTCTTGTGCCGCTTTGTTGCTTAGTTCTTTGTGTAACACTTTTTCTGCTACTTCAATAACAAGCGCACCTACCTGATTTTTTACATCTGTTAGGGCAGCATTTTTTTGTTGATTGATGGCAACCTGCGCATCAGCAACAATTGAATCGTATTGTGCTTTTGCTTTTTCTTTAGCTTCAGCAACCATTTTATCAGCAGTTTCTTTTGCTTCTTTGATTAAAGTAGCTCTCTCTTCACGAGCTTTTGCAAGTAAAGCCTCATTTTCTGATTGCATTGCTGCTAATTCAGATTTCATTTTATCGGCCTTTGCTAAAGCATCTTCGATACCTTGCTCACGATCGTTGATCGCTTTTAAAATAGGTTTCCATGCAAATTTTCCGAGTACTACGAGTAGTAAAAGGAATGCAACGGTGTTCCAGAATACAAGTCCGATATCAGGTAATACCAGCGGATTGATCTCTAACAACATAAAAGACATTTATCTTAATTAAAAAAATCTTGAAAAAATACAAGGTCTGTTGCCCTTTGCGCGAGACCTTGTATAACATTTTACGGACTAGCCGTTACCCAAAAGGGCTACTACCACTGCAAACAATGCAACTGCCTCTACGAAAGCCGCAGCTACGATCATGTTTGAACGGATTTCATTAGCAGCTTCTGGCTGACGTGCAATACCTTCTACTGCACCTTTACCAATCTGACCGATACCGATACCAGCACCGATAGCAGCTAATCCAGCGCCGATTGCGGCAACACTTCCTACTACCATTTTGTTACGTTTTAATTGTTATTGAAAAAAAGTTATTAAAATATTTTAGTGATGTGCTGCTTCTCCATGTGCGTCGTGGTGATGCTCCTCTGTAGCCATTCCAATGTACATCGCAGCAAGCATGGTAAAGATGAAGGCTTGCAAGAAAGCAACCAACAACTCGATCAAACCAATAAATACCGCGAAAGGAACAGCAATTGCAGAAGCAAAAACCGTTTTGAATATGAAGATCAAACAAATCAAACTTAATACTAGAATGTGGCCTGCAGTAATGTTCGCAAACAAACGAATCATTAAAGAAATAGGCTTTGTAAACACACCAATTAACTCGATGGGTGCTAAAAATAATTTCATACTCCAGTGCATACCTGGCATCCAAAAAATGTGTTCCCAGTAACTTTTATTAGCGCTTACGTTAACCACGATAAACACAAATACAGCAAGTGTCATGGTAAACGCAATGTTACCGCTCACATTGGCTCCACCAGGGAAAAATGGAATAAGACCTAAAAAGTTATTGATTAAAATCAAAAAGAAAATGGTTAATAAAAACGGCATGTATTTGCCCGCTTTTTTTGCACCAATATTTGGAATAGCCACTTCGTCTCTTACAAATAAAATAATAGGCTCCATAAAAGATTGAAGTCCTTTTGGTGCAGATTTTACACCTGTTTTTTTATACCCAGCAGCAGCACTTAACAATACCACGAGTAAAATAAAAACAGAAACAAATAAACTTGCTACGTTTTTAGTGATTGAAAAATCCCATAATTGTTTGCTAGCTTCTTCATCAACGTTTCCGTTCGCATCAACAATTTTTGTTTTTCCTTCAACTAATTTATAGTCAAAATTGCCTTTGTATATAGCTGGTTCGTGGTGCTCGTCTACTAATTTTTCAGAAGAAAAAACCTCGAAGCCTTTAGACGTTTTTAAGATAACAGGTAAGTGAATAGATGTGTGACCCCATAAATGCCAGCTATGATCATCTTTGATATGCTCTAAAATGGTTTCGGTAACATTAAAATCACCTTCTTTTTTAGCACCATGTGCCTCTGTTGTAGCTGTAGCTTCTACGCCGGCTCCTGCAGGTGCTGGTGTATGATTTTCCCCAGCAAATGCCTCAGTCGCTAATAGCAACGAAAAAACGCTGAAAGTCTTTACCAGTAAAGATTTAATGCTTCTAAACGTCATACCTTTCTCGAAATTTGCGGCAAAGATAAGGATTATACCCATGAAATCAGTAAAAGAAAGCAACTAAAATTGAAGAAAAAAGGGGCTTTTTTTGACGCAAAACCTACACAGAATGGGTGTTTTTTGTTTCAAACTGCATTTCATACAAACGGGCATAAAATTCCCCTTTTTGGAGGAGTGATTCATGGTTTCCGGCCTCTTTTACCTCCCCTTTGTCAAGCACAATGATTAGATTGGCCTTACGAATAGTGGACAAGCGGTGTGCAATAACGATTGAGGTTCTGCCAGTTATGAGGGTTTCAGTGGCTTTTTCGATGAGTAGTTCGGTTTCAGAATCCACAGATGATGTGGCTTCATCCAGCACCAAAATGGCAGGATTATAGAGTAGCGCTCTAATAAATGAAATAAGTTGACGCTGTCCTAAACTTAAGGTTGCACCCCGTTCCATCACATGATAATGGTAACCGCCTGGAAGTTGCATGATAAAATCATGTAATCCCATCAGCTTAGCGGCGTTTATGACTTCAGCCTCTGAAATATTGGGGTTTCGAAGGGTGATATTATCTAAAATAGAGCCAGAAAAAAGGAAAACATCCTGTAAAACCACGCCTATATTACGTCTTAGGCTTTCTAGGGTGTAGGCAGAAACTGGCTTTTGGTCCAGGAGCAAATCACCCTTATTAATCGTGTAAAGACGGTTAAGTAGGCTGATTATGGAGGTTTTTCCGCTTCCTGTATGGCCAACAAGGGCTACGGTTTGTCCAGCTTCAATAGAAAAATTGATACCTTTTAAAACATACTGCTCCTCTTTGTAAGCAAACCAAACGTCTTTGAAATCTATATTGCCCTTTAAAATACCAGCGTCGACACTATCAGCGCTGTCCGGCGGCAT
>Ga0208599_1000042_pt1 | contig 48440 bp, 31 predicted proteins | sample LakMenEpi17Aug12_FD_150706 | JGI IMG/M metagenome (GOLD analysis project Ga0208599, IMG submission 150706) | Freshwater microbial communities from Lake Mendota, WI - 17AUG2012 deep hole epilimnion (SPAdes) | ecosystem: Environmental > Aquatic > Freshwater > Lake > Epilimnion/Euphotic zone ... | reverse complement strand
AGGTGTTGCAGTAGGTGTTGGAGTTGGGGTCTTTGTTGGTGTTGGAGTTGGGGTCTTTGTTGGTGTTGGGGTTGGCGTTACAAATGCCTCACAATTAACAGTTATAATTTTAGTTACTTGTTCAGTTGTCCATGGTGATACTAATTTTACAATAACAGTTCTATCTCCATTGCTTGTGTATTGTTTTGTTGCTTGTCCATTAACCGGTAAATTTGAAGATGTACCATCTCCCCAATAGACCGTAAACACCGCAGTTTCCATTGGTTTTAATTTACCTACATTTGTTGTGTTATATACAATTAAATCAAATGTACTTGAGCCACATATACCACTATATGAGAAATTAGCACTAAATTTATCATCATTGATGTTACCATCAAATTCAACCATTGGTCCATATTCATCAACTTTTGCATTTAAATAAAGTGGTAATTGATAGTCTCCATAAACTTTAGTTGGGTCAATAAAATTCCATATATTTGGGGTTGGTGTACCCCACACATAATGTCCATCTGTAACTGTACTTCCTGTTATATTATAAACAGTTGTACCTGTAAGTAACGTTGTGTTTGATAAAGTATTCCAAAAAATAATGTTACCATCATAGTCATACCAAGCTTGGTCTGTTAATGAAACCAATTTTACTTGTAGTATACTCTTCCTTTGTATGGTATGTTTTATTCTTTTCACCTACTATAAATAACATAAATTAACTTTTCATCATTATAATCAATTTTAAAATTTTAAAATGGCTAATAAACCAAAATAAACAAAAAACCCCTTATAATAAAGGGGTTTTAATATTGAATAGTTTTGATTGTTTAAACGCTAGCACCGGAATTAATTGATAATGCAACATAGTCAGTTCCACTACTAATGCCAATTGTATGTGTGTATGATGTTGCACTACCACTTTGTGTTGGACATGTTGATGAACCTACTCCTGACATTGGGTATGTGTCTACACTTTCAATTACCACAACATCTCCAAGTTCCAAATTGTTAATTGTATAAAGTAAACCACAATTCGATGGTAGTGGTTCAAGGTTGTTTAAAGTGGTAGGTGAACTACCATTTACTGTAAATGTTATGATAGCATTCTGAGGTGTAGCGTCTTCGTCTTTACCATAAACCTGTAAACTAACTGTTACAGGTTCAGGTTCTGAAATCTGCCAACTTCTTGTCGTTGTACATGTTCCTGTACTAGCAATTGTACCACCTGTTAAAGTTTCGTAAATTGTATCTACTGCATGTCCGGCGGTTAATTGTGTTTTAGTAACCCCTGTGGCCAACCAATAGGTTGTTCCCGCACTTGTTGTTCCAGAAATGTTAAAGGGACCAGCAACGTATGTTGTTCCTGTATATGCCGATTGTAATGTGAATGTTAATCTCATCGTTTGTTGTTTTTATATAAATATCTGTTTATTTTGTTTTTTTATTATGTTCCTAAAGTATAATTTATTAAAAGAACGTTATTAATCGGATGTACATGTTGGGCAATCGGTATAGGTTGAACTTACGTAGTAAATTTGTGGATGCATATTACCGATATAACCTCCTAAATATGGTATGGATTTAAGTGGGAACACATCTGTGACTTTTCTACAAACTCCATCATTGGCATTTGTTTTAATTACAGAATCAATTGCTGGTTTTGTTGTTGACCATATTGGGTAACCAATTAAATCGGTCAAATCTCCGTCACACCTTACAGTTGTAATATTCCAATGTGGAATACATTCAGTACAATCATTAATTTCACCACCTCCAGTTAATATTGGTCCTACTGGAACTGAATAAGTTGATCCTTCTATTCCTCCAGGTAATGGTACTACAACTTTAGGTCCAACAAACTCTCCAATATACCCCGTAATTTCTACACAGCTATTACCAGGATTTACTAATGTACCATTTGCATCATACTCATGATATAAATATAATTGACCTATTTGTGGACTTATAGAATTCAACACATAAGGTGAAATATCATAAACAATGATTTCATCCTCACCACACGTTACACCTGAATAAGTATAATATGTAAATCCTGTAAATGGTGGTTGACAATCAAAACATGGATTTGCACCTTCTTCTTTTGTTTTACCGTCCATATTAATTGTCCATGTTGGTGGTTCAGAATTAAGTTCAATTATTGAATAACATGTTCCACTTATTGTATAAACATCCCCTTCCGTTAATTGAGTTGAACTTCTTGCGTTATATGTCCCTGTATATCCTGTACCAAAACCACATGGGTTAGATGTATCAAAATAATAAGCAGTATGTGCTGGGTCGGAATAATCCATTGCACTTGGTAACCCACACAAACCAGGAATTGTGATAATACCAAAACCAGTATTGGTTACTTGAGTATATGTATATCTCATATCATTACAATCACCTAATGCATACCAATAATATGTTGTTGGGTCAGTTGTTGCAGTAGGAGTTGGTGTTGCGGTTGATGTTGCAGTTGGTGTTGGTGTTGAAGTACTACTTGGTGTTGGCGTTGAAGTACTACTTGGTGTTGGCGTTGGGGTCTTTGTTGGCGTTGGTGTAGGTGTAGCTGTTGGTACAGGAATACCATTTCTTTCATAAAATTTTATTGAGTCGACACTTTCACCGACCCTATCTCCAGTTGTTCCCGTGTATCTAAAGTATTGATACGAATAATCGGTTCTATCAATAACAAGTTTATAATACATGTCATTCGCCTCGTTTATTTCAACGTTACTATAAATTGGTCTATTAACAAAATCTAATATTGTACCATCATTTGCATTAAAAAACTTAGTGGTCATCCAAAATGTATCACCACTTAAAACCGTTTCAGATAAAACACTTTCATCCTGAAACCAAAATAAGTACATATTCTCTTTGTTTCTATAATTTGACCCCATAAAAACAGGGAAGAATATGTCCTCATTTATATTATTTCCCGTATAAAAATATTTTTCACCTAAGGGTAAAGATAGATTTTTTGCAAATGATAATTTTCTATTTACTCTTGTTGGTGGTTCATAAGTTGTTCCTGAAATATGTGGTGTTTTATAAAACTCTAACCTAAAGAAACTTTGGGTTGCTTGTTTTAACATTTTTGCATTTTCGTGAGTATCTATACCAACAATATTATAATCTTGGGTATATGATGTTCCACTAACAAAATAAAAATTATACCATATATCTGTTTGGCTAAATGTTAATCCGCTAACAGTTGTATTATATGGCTTGTGGATATATCTAACTGTTTCATAATTCTCAATAGGATTAATGATTGTACTTAACACTTCATCCTCGAACTGAATCATATTTTCTTGCCAACCTAAATCATTTAGAAAATCCTGTTCCTTATTTATGATAAGGTTTTGGTTTTCATCTTTTCTTAATATTTCCATTAGCAATCAAAATTAGGTGGAGTCAATCCAAGAGGTTTATTGTTATATTGTCTCTCATTTCTTAAATATAAGTTGATGTCTGTTCTAACATAATGTGTACCGTTTGTGAATGGAAACTTAGTTCCATTACCATCCACATCTATATATCCGTGGTCATATAGGTCTCTCCATCTCCAAACCTTTTCATTTGTGTCGAACGTAACATTTTCAGGTAAATTATAGATATCGTTTGTTGCCGCACTTTCTAAATAAGGTGACAATTGTCTTAGTTTAACTCTGTGAAATGGTTGATAATACAATCCAATTGGATTGTTTGCGGTCGCACCTGAGTATAAAGGTCCATTTGGGTCACTATTATCTTGATTGTGATTAAATCGTGTTATTGGTGCTGTAAATTTATGATACGACTCACTAATTATTCTTTCTTTAAGTTCAATTGAATTATATTCAACGAATGCACCTGTAAGACCTGTTGTACCAATAGGTATAACATCTCCGGGTGTGAATCCTGAAACTCCTGACCTGCTAGTGAATGTTGTACCTGTCGGTATTTTAGTTTCTGTGTTCCCCGTTGTACTACCACTAAAATGTTCATCTATCCAACTATTATGAAAATTAAATTTATGTCCTACTTTTGGTGGGTAATTAAAATAACCTTGCCCATTTTTATAAATGGTGGTTACATATACTTCTGTTGGTGTGTATCCTAAATTATTCGTTAAACCTGTTAATATAAAAGGTTCTTTGAAATCAAATAAAACAGATTCCATTCTATTTCTTTCAACTAAAACATCATTCTCTCCTGAGAAATTTTCAAATATTAATTTCTTTTCATCTTCCCATATTGGTGTTTCAAATCCAACCTTATCCAAAATATATGAGTTCGCATCTGTTAGTGTTTTATGTTTATGTACATAATATTTAGATGTTGACCCGTTTATATTATTTCTATCTAAAACTCTTTTTCCCACCATAACATTTGTAAAAGTGGTTCCCGATTTTAATTGATTTTTTAAAATATTAATGACGTAATTTTGTGAATTATGAAATTCATTTCCTATGGTATTAATATAAAATGTTCTACCTGTTGTTGTTCCTGTTAAAGTAGTTCCTGAGAGTGTAATATATTCACCCGCCTTCATCCCATGTTCAACAGGACTTGTTAATTCGTACATTGTACCTCCACTATATGAAACCCTAAATGGAATTCCATCACCCGCTTTAAAATTTCGTATAATATTAGTTCCTTCTGTTTTTGTTGCTCCTGATAGTGTATACGTCATTGTATACCCCGAATCACTACCATAAACATAACTTAAATAAACGTTCCAATTTTGATATGGTGCCGTTATTGGTGTTACAATCGTGTGTCCCGTTGGTCCTACTAATTTAAAATGTGCTTGCGTATATCCTGTTAATGTTGTACCTGTTTGTGGTTCATTATATTCTCTAACAACATCTCTTCTTAATAATGCAAATTCATCGTAAGGTAAAAATCCTGTGTGGTCTGTTGTTGTTCCATTACCAACCAAATATAATCTATCTTTTAAATAAGTGTAATCCGTGTTACCACTATACATGTTACGGAAAACCATTTTTATTTTACCAAAAATTTTATATTTTTTACTTTCGTTTCTTTCCTTGTCGTATAATTTATCAATATCTAAAATAATATCTCTATCACCGATTCTCATTAATGATTCGGTTGTTTCAAGATTTAATCTTAAATCTAATTCTTCTGTATCCGCTTTTTTAAATCTCTTACTTGGTAAGAGTATTTTTTTATTCTCTTCCATTATTCAGCTGATGGGAAGGCTCCTTTTGGCCCATAATATTTTATTAATGCATCTAATGATGTCTTATCGGGTCTCAATCCAAAGTAAAATAAGAATGGTGTTGATAATACTTGTTTTCTTCCATCATAATTTGTTTGTGTTTGAAATAGAAAAGTTTCTCTATAATCTTTAACGTACTTGTCGGGTTGTTCGACCCACGTTTTATTTACCACAACATATGTTGTACCACTAGCCGGATTTTTTACCCATACCGATGTGTCAATTGTAAATCCAGATTGTACGTGTAACCAAATATCGCCCTCAACATTCGTATATTGAGCAGCATTTGCTGTAGTATTTGGTGCATTTAAACTAATATTTTCAAATCTTTCCAACATATCTGTTGTATTACCCGTAAATGAATATTGTGGGTGAGTTATTGTCATTGGTTTTAATAAGTATTCTTCTTCACCATCTGCCATTAAATAATTTGTTTCAGTTGCGGTAGCACCACTTATTGAAAACATTCTTTGTAATTTCATTGATGCAATTGATGTTCTATCCCATTGTTGATCATCTTCATCGGTACTATAACTACCAAATCCTGTTCCCTTTTTATCCCACAAATAGAATGGCACCTTTTGTGAATAATCACCCAATCTAAAATTTAAACATTGTCTTATAAATGAACCATTTGTATCTAATTTTAAATCTATTGGTGTTGGTCCAAATGTTCCTGTCGGTTTGAAAAAAGATGAAAAATAATCATCTTCCGGATCCATTAATTCACCATTATAAATAAAATAATGTGGACTATCTAAATCAAACCCTTCAATACCTGCCTCACAATTTATTGACATTAATTGGGTTATGTCTCCGTCAAATCCCCCAACATTGGAACCCATTCCAGCTCCACTAAAGAAATCACCAACATCAAATTTGCCACCATTTATATCTAATCTATAATTTATTGCATATTCTACAATATTTGCAGGGTCTTGATATGAAGTTGTATTAACATCTCTAATTACAGAACACGTTGGGTCAATTCTTGGATCTTGACATATTTCATATAAAAATTCATCTCTAACCCCCACGTCATAAAATGTTGTTGGGTGTAATATTTCTTTATAGACACTATTTGAATTTGGTTTTTGTCCGATGAATCCACCTGTGGTTCCGGTTATTGGAACGTATGGTGTTGCCCTATAATAAAATTGTTGGTCAAGTATATTATAAAAAACTAACTCTCTTGGGTATTTTGAACCTCTTTGATTTAAATCTAAAACATTTACATCGTCCCATTTTATTCTCTTATCAAATTTAAAAAAGTATAGTACACCATTTAACCAGTTATCAATGAACGAATAATTTGTTACTCCACCACAAAAGAAAACACCAACTCTTTTTCTTCGATACCATTCCTTTATTACTGATTGATTTTTAGATGTACCGTTAATAACAGGAACAATTGTAACGACACCATCTCTAATTTCAGTTAATCCTGATTTTGTTTTTTTAGAATATGTATTATCTCCACCCTCTAAATCTGCAACATTCGGTAGTCTCCTTGTGGTTGTGTCACCAGCAATGGCGGCCACTAAAGTATAATTCGAACCAGGACTTGTTAACGATTCACTATATGCTGAATTAGTATAAAATGGTTTTCCCAATTGGTGAAATGAGTTAACCGTTCTACCCTCATCATATGTTACACGTTTTGTTGCTTTGTACCATTGGGTCCCATTAGTATTACCCGCGTTTGATACATCAGTTGCGGTACCATATCCTCCAGATGATGACCATAGATATGTTAATACATTAGTTTCATCATAAAATTTATCATACTTTGCACATCCTTGTTCAATTACTAGTTGACCTAACGCCCCCGTTGTTTTCAAACTTCCCTTATCATAAAGTCTAACAACGGCATATAAGTCCCTTATTCCATCAATACCTCCACTAGAATAATCTACACCGGCATATGTTGACCATTGATCATAGGATATCTTAATTGCTGGTCGGTTTTCATATGATACTCCTCCACCTGTATTATATGGTCTATATGTGTCCGGTGTAATTGAACTAACTCTTTCATAACTTTCTAGTTGTGTAGAACCTCCTCCACAATCTATTAATTGTAATGTTGAATTAGTGCTACCTGTTTGTCCACTATAAATTGTTACCGTTTGTGTTCTATATGTATAATCACAATTATTTCTAATTAAAAGTTCAACTTCAATATCTTCCGTTGCGGGAATTGCTCCTCCCGCTACGTCAACGTATTCAGCATAAACACTTTGATTAGGAATAACCGTAATTTTTACAGAGTTACCCGTATTTGTTGGTGATGTTACGTTAACTAATTGAAAATATGAATTTAATTGTCCGTCTACAAATGCGGAATTAAATTCTGTAAACATATCATTAAATGTGTCTGTGGATGGGTCAGTACCAGCTAGCGGATAAATTCCACCAACAAATCTTCTTTCTGATGTTGCGTTTGGATTTGAGTATGTATGTAATAATGTAATCTGACTTTCGGTTATTCCAGTTGCACTAGTTTCTTTTGCCGACTCACCAGCATATAATTCAGTTAAAAATGTTGTACCTGTTGTTGTACTTGTATTTAAATAGTTTGGTGTTTGTCCTGACAAATAAACCAAATAAATATATCCTTCATATGGTACAACTATAGTTTTAATCTCCGCACTTCTATTATATAAACTAAGATTACCACCACCAGAATTTTGAGTTGCACTATCAACATCGGTTGTACATTCCTCACAATCGGGGTATGTTGTTAATGGTAATATTGTTTGACCCCCCTCTTTTACCCTCATTGCAAATTCCCTTAATCCCACACCAATTCCCATTAAATAGTGTTTACCCAAAAATTTAAATGCCATGGCCGCACCACCCACATTCCACATAACTCTACCTATAGTCTCAAAAACAAATATCTGTACAATTGTAAAAATATATTGTACGAATAGTAAAACTTCAGATAATATCAGTCCAAATTTTATTCTATTTCTAAATGCAAAATTGGTTGGGAAATAATTAGCTTTACTTGTACAATCATCTTCTGTATTTGGTCTAATTTCTTTTAAACCTAAAAATGCATCTCTTCTTGAAAGTCCTAAAAATGATTCTCCCGCAGATACTTCGTAGTGTGTTCCCTGAAAAGATGAAACCGTATAGACTTTACCAAAAATAAATTTATAAAAAACATCTTGTGGAACACCTAAATCACAACCAGTACACGTACCCAACATAAATGATTTTTTGTCATTTTGATATGTTGTTGACATTGTTGAACCAGTTGTTCCCTCAGGCCAAGCAATTTTTAAATAATCTTCGAACACGTCAGAAAATTGGTATGTTGTTAATAAGTCTTCATTATACTCACCTAAATCATTCTGACCATATGTGTTTGAGTTGTATTCTCTAATTTGTGGTACTAAATAATTTGCGGTTCCCGTTTTTTCATTGTTACCATCAAGTGAAAATTTAAATCTAGCAATTGTAGTTGTTGGTATACCTTTGTTTGTGTCGTTGGTGATTTCTTGTTCGCCAAATTCATTTGTAAAAACATATTCCAAGTTCATTGGTAATACAACCATTGCCGCACCATCTTCATCAATAGTTTCAGATGGATTAAAATATTCTAATTGAGGGTATAATGTGGTCCCGTTTGAACCATAAACTTTTTTACCTGTGTATCTAACTGCGGAAATTTTACCTTCGGTAGTTTGTAGATTACATTTGTAACCAGTATTTCTTCTGATAACCCCATTTCTTTTTACGGCATCTCCATTATCGTCTGTAATTGTAGATGTTAAAATTAATGATATAGGTTCGATTCTAATACCACTTTGTGATATGTCATAATCAACCCTTGATATACCTATTTCACATAAATCAAGATTTCCCCAAAACGGGAAAACTTCAATAGTTCTATCGTATTTGATAATTTGTGGTAACCCATCTATATCTGAACTTGATTTAAATTCATAGTATCTTTCAAACTTCTCAATACCTTCTCCTCTTTTAATAAAGTCATAAGGTCTTAATGAGAAACAACCAATATCAGATAAATCTAAGTCGACATGTAATGTTTGTTTACCCACCGGCACACCCCAAATCATGAAGTCACCCGATTCGTTAGTCTTAACGGTGTATCTATAATAATTTTCGTATACTTCTAATACTTCCTCTCTTGTTAAAATATCCGATTGATCTGGAAAGGTTCCTGTTGGTTTGTGTCCACCATGTTGTTTTCTTGCTGGTAACAAATTATATCTATAATTGTCATCATTTTTATCTGAAACTTCGGTGTAAGGATATAACGCAGAAATTATGGGGTCGGTTGAATCTGCTTCGGTTTGAGGTACAAATATTGATACTCTAACATTAGGTATTCCAAATCCGTCATTCGCGGTAATTCTACCACAAACCACCCCATAGTCCGCACAAAGTGATGTATAAACATCTGTTTGTGAGAATTTTAAGGATAAAATTTCCAGTTGGTCGTAGTCTTGTTTTAATTCGACAGTGACCTTCTGTTCTTTACCGATATTTGTTGAAATTCTATGTTTTTGCATCATTCTCTTAATAAATAGAAAGCATGTGATTTTCTACTATTATAAAGAAAAAACATTTTAGTATGTAGTCGTTCCTGAAGGTTTAGTTGCCACCCTTATATCACTATTTGGGAATCTGATTTGGAATATTTGATTTGACTGCATAAAGACCGTCGTATCAATTTGTTGTATTTCTTTAGTTGTTGTATCTATATATGATTGTGATACTTCAGATGATGAGTATTTACCACCAATTTTATTAAATACCTTAATTCCCACTACGTTAACAACACCATAAATTGAACCAATTTCTCGAATTAAATCTCCCACAAATAATGGGTCACCCATTTTACGTTTGTCAATGGCGAAGAACATTATTGATGTTTGAATTACTTGTTTAATAACGTCCGTTGGGTTTTCGTTTTTATTAATTACCAAATTAATATCTAATCCTAAGTCAATAACTTGCCCATTTGCAACTTCAATATAATCATTAATCATTCTATATTCTGAAAGATAATTTAATATATTGTTTTTCAATGTATTAGATATTACATCGGTTAGATTACCTTGGTCATCATAAGATAATAATTTTACTCTAACCTTATTATCTTCCTCCATTACATTAACTTTAGCGGGTGCTCCGTATGTGGATGGCATTGTCTCAATTAATGACTTATAATCATTTAATGTTACCGCTCTATTTTGTGCTGCAAAATTATAAGAAACCATGTTTCTAATTTCTTCGATTGTAGGTTGGTCTGCACCACCTACAGCTGCCGTTACATTATTAACTCTTAAAGATAATTCAACTTGTGAATTAATTGCGTTATTAGGACCATTTATGTTAAATTCAACACTATCTACACTTGTAATGATATTAACCCCTAAATTCGAATCTTTACCCCCACCAATACGATATTTCACAAACAATGTGGTGTTTGCTTTAGGTATTGACCCTAATGACATATTGTTTAAATAATTAGCCAAGTTAACTTTTAATTGACCTGTCATGTAATTGTCTAAATTCTCTAGTGGGTCAACGGAACCACTACCAAAAGTTAATGAAAAATAACTTTCAGGTGTATATTCTGTATAGAATTTACTATTAACTTGTAAGTAAGTTCCTGCCCTAAAATTGTCTTTATCGGATACTGAAGTTGGGTCTTCTATGAATACTTTATCTTGTATTAACGACTTAACTTCGTACCATTTATTTGTTGATGCGTTAAATTCAGAAGCTGTTGGGTTGGTCCCAAAAGATGTTCCTTCTTTGTGTATCACTCCTACCACACCTAAAACATTTTGTTCAGGTAAGAAAAGTCTTAAAAAAGGTTTTTGGTCTAATTCACTTATTACTCTTCGGTATATTCTTGTTACTCCATTAACCACAGGTTCTCTCTTTGTGATTGTATAAGAAACTAAAATATCATTACCATCGAAGTTTGGTATTTTTAATCTATTTGGTTCTCCCTTATTGTTAAATGGACTTGAGAAATCGATATCATTAATTGTTTCAAATATTTGTCCTCCTCCTGAAACTTGAGCACCAATCCTTAATGTTCCCAAATATCTTTCATCTTCCTTATCACCTCTAACAGGTACATTTATTGAAAAATCACACAGCGCTACCGATGGTCTTGTTCCAGGAATTTTTATACCATATGTTTTGGCAATATTAAATAATGATTGTCTTTGTTGTGCAAAATCCAACATAGTTTCTTGCCAAACCCTATCAATGTGAAAGTGTAAGTTATCTGCAACCGCAGCATTTAAATCTAATAAAACGGAGAATATTGACGCATCATTGGTATTTTTAACCAAATCAGGATAATATTCTTTTGTTAGATTTACTAATTCTTGTCTTAGTCCTGCAAAATCTCTAGTTGCGTATGATATTTTCTTAGCCATTTTAAATGTTTAGTATTATAAAGTCCGAAGATGAAAATGCTCCGTTATTAACCGTATATTCAATTTTCACTACTGCGGTGTGTGGTTTAGTTGTATTGTCAGAAACCCTAAATAATCTCTCATCTTCATCTTGACTAAATGTTCTAACAGTATCAGGGTCATCTTCTGCAGACATAACATCTAATTTTGTTATATCTAAATTTGGAATGTATTTTTTAACGGATTCTCTTATTTCATCTTCAATTAAATCGAATGTAACACTATCGTTTTGGTCAAAGATATATAGGTATAATCTTGAACCAAAATCGGGTAAGAAATAACGACTACCTCTTCTTGTCAATAAAAGATGTATAAGATTCGCTCGTACTTCTCTTTCGGGTGTTGTTGTTAATTTAACATAATCACCCTTTAAACTATCTCTAAATGGGAAATCAATTCCATATGTTATCGCCATGATTATAAATATAAACTAATCTAAAATGGTAATAAATAAAAAATCCAACCTAAGTTGGATTTAATATTGTTTTGACATTTAAACGTTATTTTTATGAACCACATCCCTCACAATCAAATGGTGAGTCTATTGGTCTTTCGATTGTCATTTGTAATTCTGGTGTATTTTCACTAATAATTGGATTACTTTTTGGTGTAGTAGGATATACCGCAGTTTGTTGTCCTGTTGGTTGTTCCACCAATTTTGGTGTTGATGTATCGACACCTAATCCCTTTAACGCATCTACCGCCGCTCTTGTTCTTAAGTAATACATACCCGTTTTTAATCCCAATTTCCAACCAAATAAGTGTGCCGCCAATAATTTAGGTTTAGTTGCGTTATCAATAAATAAATTTAATGATTGTGATTGGTCAATAAACACACTTCTATTTGCTGCCATTTGTAAAATTCTCTTTTGTGACATTTCCCAAACAGTCTTATAAATCTCTTTTAAATCTGTTGGTAATTCTGGAATATTTTGAACCGAACCATTTTCCATGATTAGTTTGTTTTTGATTCCTTCGTTCCACATTCCAAGATTTAATAAATCTTTTACCAAATGTTTATTAATCATAACAAACTCACCACTTAATGTACGACGAGAATATAAATTAGTTGTAAATGGTTCAAACGCTTCATTGTTACCTAAAATCTGTGCGGTAGATGCTGTTGGCATCGGTGCCACCAATAATGAGTTTCTAACTCCAAATTTGATGACATCTTTTCTTAATGATTTCCAATCCCAACGACCAGATAAATCAGAATCTACTTTATTCCACATTTGATATTGAAAGATTCCTTTTTCAATTGGGGAACCAACGATTGTTTCATATGCTCCGAATTCTTTAGCTAAATCTTTTGAGGACGTCATTGCCGCAAAATATATTGTTTCAAAAATATCAGTTTGTAGTGTATCTGCCTTATCAGATTCGAATGGTAAATGTAACATACATAATACATCCGCCAATCCTTGAATACCCAAACCAACAGGACGATGTCTGAAATTTGAACGTTTTGTTTCTTCAGTTGGATAAAAATTTAAATCGATTACGTTGTTCAAGTTTTTTACAACTTGGTAGGTATATTCATATAACATATCGTGATTAAATTCACCGTTAACGATATACTTAGGTAATGCGATTGAAGCCAAATTACAAACAGCTTGTTCTGTTGGTGATGAGTATTCAATAATTTCGGTACATAAATTTGATGATTTAATCGTACCTAAATTCTTTTGATTTGATTTATAATTGGCAGGATCTTTATATAACATATAAGGTGTTCCTGTTTCAATTTGTGCGGTTAAAATTGCATCCATTAATTTTCTTGCTTTAACCACTTTTCTACCTAACCCTTGTTGTTCGTAAGATTCGTACAACATGGTAAATGTTTTTTCTTCAGGTGTATCGTAAGCATCAGATAATCCTGGCGCTTCATCAGGTGAGAACAATGTCCAATCACCGTCTTCCTCAACACGTTTCATAAATAAATCTGGTGTCCACATTGCTAAAAACAAATCCCTTGCCCTCATTTCTTCTTTACCATGATTCTTTCTTAAATCAATAAATTCATAAATGTCAGCGTGCCATGGTTCAAGATAAATAGCAAATGAACCCTTACGTTTACCACCTTGATTAATCCAACGAGCAACCTCATTATACGTCTTCATCATTGGTAACAGACCATCAGATTCTCCACCAGTTCCTTTAATATATGATCCCTTAGCACGAACATCGTGTACGTGTAATCCAATACCACCAGCCCACTTAGAAATCTTTGCAACGTCAGAAATTGTATCAAACAATCCATCAATATCATCTCCTTTATTTCCAATTAAGAAACAAGATGACATTTGTGCTCTTTTAGTACCAGCATTAAATAATGTGGGTGTTGCGTGTGTATAAAAATGTTGTGATAGGTCATCATAAATTCTTAACGCCATATTGACGTCTCCTTTACAAATACCAACTGCAACTCTCATATAAAGATATTGAGGTCTTTCAACAATACGAGTACCAATTTTTAATAGATAAGAACGTTCTAAAGTTTTAATTCCAAAATAATCAAAATCTAAATCACGATCTTGATTGATAGCTCCATCTAAGATTTCTTTGTTTGCTAAAACAAATTGATATACATTATCATCAATTAATGAAGATTCTTTACCTGTTTTTGGTTCAATAAAGGAATATAATTCTTTCATTGATTGTGAAAACTTTTTAGGTGTTGTTTTATGTAAATTAGAAACAGCCAATCTTCCCGCCAGTTTTGCATAATCAGGATGTGTGGTAACCATGGCTGCTGCGGTCTCCGCAGCTAATACATCTAATTCAGTTGTTGAAATTCCATCGTAAATCCCCGAAGTTACTTTTAGGGTAACAAACGTTGGGTCAATATATTCCATATTTAAATCATGACAAAGAACACTAATACGTTTAGTGATCTTGTCATATCTCATCTCCTCCAATTCACCATTTCTTTTTTTTACTTTCATTTTATTAAGTCTTTTTTAAATTAAAAATCCACATCACCAAACGCAGAATCTAAATCTTCTGATACATTATTAACTCCCGCCTTTTGATATTCAGCGACTCTTTTTTCAAAGAAATTTGTTTTACCTTGTAATGCAATGTTCTGCATAAAATCAAACGGGTTTTCTGAATTATAAACCTTAGGTACACCTAATGCAACTAATAATCTGTCAGTTACAAATTCAAGGTATTGTGCCATTAAATCTGAATTCATACCAATTAAACGTACAGGTAATGCTTCTAAAATAAATTCTTTTTCAATCTCTAAAGCTCCACAAATAATTTCTTTAATTCTCTCTTGTGAGATTTTATTTTGAATATGATTGTTATATAAATGACAAGCAAAATCGCAATGCATACCCTCGTCTCTTGAGATTAATTCATTTGAAAATGTTAATCCTGGCAATAAACCTCTTTTCTTTAACCAAAAAATTGAACAGAATGAACCTGAAAAGAAGATACCTTCAACTGCAGCAAATGCCAATAATCTATCAACAAAAGATTCAGAGCTAATCCACTTAAGAGCCCAATCCGCTTTCTTTTTAATTGCCGGTATGGTTTCAATTGCATTAAATAATTTGTGTTGTTCTTCTTTATCTTTAACTAAGGTATCAATTAACAATGAATACGTTTCACTATGGATATTTTCCATCATAATTTGAAAACCATAGAAAAATTTAGCTTCGGTATATTGAACTTCGTTAACAAAATTCATCGCTAAATTCTCATTAACAATACCATCAGAAGCTGCAAAAAATGCTAAAACGTGTTTAACAAAATGTTGTTCATCATCATTTAACTTATTCTCCCAATCAGATACGTCTTGACCTAAATCAATTTCCTCTGCAGTCCAAAATGACGCCTCAGATTGTTTATAGAACTTCCATAAGTCATGGTGTTCGATTGGAAAAAGGACAAACTTTCCTGGATTGTCTTGTAATATTTTTTCTGTCATTTTTTTATTTTATTTAGTTGCTAATTCTTGTCTTCTTTTAAACGCTTCAGCCGCACGGTTAGCATTGATTTGTGTTTTTTGTTCCTCGTGACCTAATAAGGTATTTTGTGATTCTGTATCAATTTCCAAAAACTCATTGTTAAATTTACAATTTTGAAATACGACACCATCTTTACCGATACGAGATTTAAGTAATGTTAAGGTTGCTAAGTTATGTTCTTTTTGTTCTAATGTTTTACCAATAGATAAAATAACGTGAGCAATTTGTGCCTTTTTAATTGATCCACCCATTTGGTCTCCTGTAACCACTTCACTAGAAATTGATTCTCTATTACCTTGTGTTGCCGTCCATATTGCCATTTCAAATTCACCCGTCATAGATTCTAAACTTCTCATTACTGAACCCTCACCTTTCCATTCATCACCATTAGTCGATTTATCCGATGAAATACAATCCACGTAATCTAAAACTAATAAATCAATTTTGGTTCCGTCTGAATTCATTTTTCTGATTTTGTTTTTAATTTCAGAAACGGTTACATTATCACTAGCCAATTTTAATAATTTAATACTACCTTTTGAACGTTGTTGAGCCTCCTCGATTTTAATCTTAACTTCCTCAACATTATCAGGTTGTGAATCAGGTGCAATACCTGTCCAAATCGTATAGTGTTTTCTTTTAATATTACCCGGATTATCCTCAAAAAATATTTGTACGACATTATAACCTAAGTTATATGCGGTATTTGCAAACTTTGTAAGTAAGGTAGTCTTACCAGTACCCGTAGGAGCTAATACAATACCCAATTCTCCTATTCCTAATCCACCTTTAAGTAAGTTGTCGATTCCAACAATACCTGTCGGTAATGGGTGTCTAAAGTCCTTCTCTAACGCCTCATCAATACCATGAAAAACATCGGTCGCGTCATCGTTTGAAATTCCAACTTGAAGTGCCTTTTGAATAATTTGTTCAATCTTATTGTAAGATTCGAAATCCCCATTATCAATAATACTTTGTACTCCTTTTAATTCTTTTTTTAAGTTTTGTTGTTTACAAAAGTTAAGTGCCGTGTCTTTAACGTAATCAACTTGTTGTTCGTTGTTTTTAATTGCATCTAACGTATCTGCGTGTGATTTAGATGAGGTGTTATTACCACCTTCAGCCATAATTTTCTGTGCAATTGTGTTGTAATCGGGTATTTTATTATAATTTTTATATAACTCCTTCATGTTTTCCATGATGAATTTAAATGAGTTATTATCAAAAAACTTACTATCTAATACGTCAATAATTGTTTCTCCATATTTTTTATCTTCAATAATCGCCTTCAATAAAGATTGTTGAAACGAAAATCCTAAATGCCCAAAATTTCTCTCTTCCATGTGTTTATTTTATAATGTGTGTTTAAATTACAATTGATAATTCAAGTATGTGGTTTCCAATTCTTCTGAAGACAGGATGTCAGTTAAGTCTGACAAGATACGCTTCAAATTTGGACGGATATCGACAGTATACCTAACCTTTGGATGATAGTAATATGCTGGGAATATTCTTTGAATAAATACATCTTCATTCAATTTAATTTCCAATAAAAAGTGTTCTCTATCCTTCTCGGGAGCGTCTTCCACATAGTCCGAAGATAGGAAATAATTTTGATTTTCGCACAAATAATCAGAACTTTTTATTTTTAAATCTTCAGAAATATCCTCACAAATATTTCTTAGATAATAATGAAGGTCCATAGATCGTCTCGAATTTTCCACATGATCCTTTACATTAAAGAATCTTTGACAAATAATGTTTCCCTCTAATGTTAATAGGAATTCAAATTTTGTAATGTCCGGTTGTTGTTGGTAGTTACTCATAACTTTTGATTTTAATTATTTTTTTTTTATTTTTTTCTTTTGTTGTTAATCGAAGGAATGGGTTTAAGAATTTAACAAATCCATCATCTGATTTTGGTAATAGATTAAAAATTCCATCGTCCCTCATCATTCTCATGGCGTTTTTGTAAGACCTACCTTCTTGATCTAAGTTTTCATTTATTAGTAAATCTATGTTTTCTTTAGCCTCGTCGGTTAAAAAAGGTTCTTCCAAACTTACGATACGATTGTTTATATCAAAAAACTCCTCACCTAATACACCATGTTTGGTAACACCTGTTAGTAAATTCGCAATAAGTTTGTTGTGTTTGTCTTGTTGAAAGATTTCCTCACATTTGTTCTTAACTTGTTCAACAGAAATTTGTTGTGTTTTTAGTTCGGGAAAAACCGATAAAAATCGTTTTACGCCCATCCCTCTTATGCCGGCAATGTTGTCTGAGGAGTCACCACACATCATCTTAACCAATTTAACATTTTCAATTAAGATTTCCTCGTGGTTATAAACAATTGTATCGTTTTGTTTGTAAAGTTTTCCGTGTGACGGATTGTAGATTTGTGTATTTTTTGAAACCAATTGTGTTAGGTCTCCGTCTGAAGAATAAACTATTTTATTTTCTTTGGGTGAATTCTGAGTATAGTATGCAATGTTGTCATCAGTCTCACAATACTCATATTCTCCCTGTCTTACGAATAACTCTTCAAGATATTGTTTTACTCTATCTCTTTGGTAACCGTAAGAGTTAACTTCTTCTTCAGAACGAAGTCGTGATCTTCTGTTTTCTTTGTAAGGTGCGTAAATTTTCTTACGAGTTTGGGACCCTTCTAATCCATCCCAAAATACAACTATCTTGTCTAAATTGTACGTCTCAAATGTTCTTCTAAGAGTATTAAGAAAATGATACATTCCCCCAATGTGTTCTCCATTATGAAAGGCATTTTTAACGCCATAGAAACCAATCGTAAGTAAATTGTCGCCATCTACTAATAAAACAGACATTAAATAAATTTATTATAAATCACTTTCCTCTGTTACAACTTCCACGTCTGTGATGTCTGTAACATTAACACCTAACATCTTACCGATGTAATCACCCTGTTCTTTTTTATAATCCTCAATTGATTTCTTCTCTTCTGAATCTTCTTTTGCTGACATAAATCCGTGGGCGGTAACTAAGATACGTCCGTCTTCATAACCTGAACCATTGATATGATTTTTCATTATGGAAATTTTTGTTCTTGTTGCTATTTTAATTTTTCTCTTATCTTTTGTGATGGAGATTTTAGTTGTACCCGCACCTTTTTGATTACCAAATAAGAATACAATACTTGAGTTTAACCAAATCGCTTCTCCACCTTTTGCTTTAATCTTAGGTTGTCCGAAAGGATTATCAGGTAATTCTACCCAAGGTTGGTTAACAATGATTAATGTGTTTGTGTAAGGTTTATCTGTCCTTCTTGACCCTGAAATACGTTGGTTGATACCCATTCCAATTTTGTCAACTAATACCGACGCGTTGTGCTGTTTACCACCTTTACCATCGTAAGTCATTTTACAAGGGACTGAACCTACAGAATCCCAAAGGATTAATAAATCGTGAGGTAAGTCTCCCTTTTCTTGAGCATCTAATAATTCATTGATGTACTCAGTAATTTGTTCGATATACTCAAAATCACTATTGAAAAGATAATCTCCGTTCTTATCAAATCCCATTAACTCCGCGTGTTCCCAACTCCATTTTTGTTCTGTAATAACGAACACAGGAACAACTCCTTTCTTTTGTGCATCTACCGCTGACTTTACAAGTGCGGTTGTTTTACCTGTATCACTGTGACCTAATAACATATTGATGTGTCCCATCGCTGGACCTGGAAGCCCTGTGGCGTCCAAGAAAGCATCTCCTAAATCGAAGAAACGGTCAGCCTTGTATTCAGCTTCTTTCGAGAATTTCTTCTTGATTGCTGAAAAATCTGTTTTTTTAATACCTGCCATTGTTTTGTGTTTAAAAATGGGGTGGATGTTTCACCACCCCGTGAAATAATTAGAATGGTAATTCTGAATCTACATCCTCATCTTCTTGTGGGTCAACCACAGGAGTTGATGGGGTTTTCGGTGTTGAAATTACTTCTTCCGATGTTGAATTGGATGCCCATTTGTTGCTGTTTGAATCCCAACGTGGAACCTCACCTTTAGCGACCATTTCTAAGTAATCCTCAGGTTTTTTAGAATAAACATCTGACCAAGTTAATTCGTTATCTACCCAAGTTTTTGCGACGTTTGCGTCTGTGTGTAACTGACCCGCGTCTTCAGGAATAACTGAATTGATGGTTGTGTATTCTTTACCTGTACCTGCCTTAGTTAAGGCTAAAGACAAGATTAAATCACGACCATTTTCAATATTGGTGATATCACCTTTGTTACGGAAAATTGGGAAGATTTTATCTAAAATACCATCACCTTTGTGATTGTGTTTAAATCTCCAAAATTTAGGTCCGTCTTGTTCGTTATCGCGATCGACAACTTTAACAATGTAGAACTTACGAGAACGATAATTACGAGCCAATTCTTTATCAGAATCAACACCCGTCATCATCAAACCCTCATAAACTTCATGTAATGGGGAACGTTTTCCCTCTTGTTTTGGGTCATATAGTTTAACCCATTTTCCATCGACTTGAACTTCGTGGAAGTAAACCTCAACAAATGGTGATGAACCATCTTTTGTTGGTAGAATACGAATACGTCTTTCTTCTCCCTTAGAACCCTTAGGTAATACTGTAGTGAAATAACGTTTCAATCTGTCCTCTGAGGACATTTTGTTTGCGGTGCCACTTGTGGCGTTTTTGCTTTTCTCGTACTGAGCGAGTACTGCATCAAATGTTGACATGTTGTTAAATTTTAATTATTTAAATTGTTATAGTAAAATATACATAAAAAAACCCAGACTTGGAAATCTGGGTTAAAGTTTTTTAATATTTTTTTTGGGTTTGTGTTATTCCATCGTAAATAGATACGCATATTTGTTTACCAATCCTAAAAATTCATCTCTTAGGTTTAATAAATCGGTGTCTGAAGGGTCAAGTTGTTCTGTAAATTGTACCAACGCCTCTCTAGTCGTATTAACTAAACCTTTAATATCTATTTCAGATAAATTTGATAATTCTATAGTTTTTGTTTCTTCATCCAAAACAAATCTACCATACTTACCCATTGCCTGTTCAATATACTTGTCAATTAATGGAGTTAAGTCGTCGTAGAAATTACCAAATGCCTCATGTCTTGCAATACCTTTGGTTTGCCAATGACATATTTTCATTTGATTTTGTAAACCTAAAAAAAAGTTTACATTAGAACTTATATTCATCTTCCTCTTCGCTTGGGTTAAATGATGTTTTTATATTTTCAACTGGATAATTTTCAACCTCGTCTTTGGTTAAAATGTATTCATTCTTACCACTTGCTCTCATCTCACCTTGTTTGTGTGCGAAGAATTCTTGTGGTTTCTCATTAAATGGATATGAATCCAAAGAACGCATTTCAAGTCTTTCAACTTCAGTTTTTGGTTTGTTGGCCTCAACGGTTGCACCTAATTGGTCAATCTTACTCATTACTTGGTCCATTTGAGCTAATTTTTGTTCTAAATCAGTTAGCTTTGTAAACACGTCGTCCATCTTAGTTATCACCTCGTTGTTTGATCCCGTACTATCTTCTTGGTCTTTCTTAACACTTTTAACCATGTTAACCAAATCGGTAATATCTACTTCTTCTGTATTGTCCATTTCAGGAGCGGGTGCTGCGTCCATAGGTGGTGCGTCAGCAGTAGGTAATGCGTTTGGATCTGGTGCCATATCTGCAGGTGCTCCTAAAGCTGGGTCCAATGCTGGATCGGCAGGAGGTGCGTCTTGTTCCATTATCATCGTCTTACCATATTTATTTATGGCTTTATAACGATTTAATTCTTCTTGTAGTTTTTTCTCTAACATGGCTTAATCTTGTAATAATTGTCTACCGTCGTTTGTAACGTATTTTTTATTTATTCTTTCAACAATTCCGTCTTTTTCTCTGATTGTGTAACATTCTCCCGTTACCATATCACACTCTTCTCTTTCCATTTCATCATTTGATGTTCTTTTAGTCTGTTTAGGACTTAAGAACTGATCCATGGTGTTGTTTAATTTATTATTTTCCATAATTTTCTGTTATATGTATAAATATCCCAAATTTGTTAATATTCTTAAATGATTTCAAAATATACAACATCCCCATCTTGTACTTTTAAATCTTTCATTAATTGTTTAGATAGTGCCAATCCAGATTTAACCCCTGTTGGTCCTGCATTAATTGGTCCTGTTATGTTATTAACGTTAATTTGTCCCGAACCAACTGGTGGTACGGTTATTGGGGTTTTTACATCCTTTGGGTTATAAAACTTAGTGGTTCCTTTGATAATTAAATTTGGTTTAGCTACATCAAAATCAAATTTTGTCGAATAGAAGTATCTTGTTGAACTTGATAAATCTTTCCAAGTAATTGGGTTGGGTTCTATTGTATGTTCCGTTTGTCTCGAAATAATATTCATAGATATTGTTTCTTTTATCTCATAATTTGGTCCACCCATAGTAATAACTTGAGCCCTTAAATAATCTTTTCCATTGAAACTAACTTTTTGAATGTACTTTTCTTCGTTATATCCATTATATGGTACACCATATTGTGTAACCCCTTGTTCTAATAATATTTTTTCTCCGTTAATAGCTTGTTTACTATCTCCCATATCTGATAAGAATGTTTTACCATCACTTGTTGTGTGTGTTTGTTCATTCTTTGTTGACCCTGTTGTTGTGGAATTTTCTTGTTCTTTAGTTTTAGCAATTGCCGCTCTAGTTATCTTGTCAAATAAAACCCTATAACTTGATAGGAATGAATCCTTAGGGTCAGGTAATGATGCATAAGGAATTCTTGTACCTTTAAATGTGGTTATTATATTATTATTCCTAATACTATGTGAAACTTCAGTTATCCAATATGACCCCCTAAACATAGGCACATTTTTTAAATAAAAATACATTGTTGGTTGAATCATAACATTACCCATACATGTTACGTCACAAGTATATGATGCCTGTCTGTATATGTCAAATAAACTTATGTCTATTTGATTTGCAGCCGCACCACTTTCAGAACGACCCAAATTTTCAATAACATTAAATGATTCTGTGGTGTTCCTTATTGATGATTGGTCAAGTTGTACACTCTTAAAAATACCTTGGTTTTGGTCACCAACACTTACTTCAAACGCAACCACTTTATTAGATTTTGCATAATCTCCTTGACTAAACACCTGTGGTGTTGTTATAACTAATGGACTACCTACTCCACTAAATAAGTTACCACTATCGTTTTTAAATTTATATTTTTCGTTAATGTCAGCCAACTCTAGATGTTTAGATGTTGGTCCCGTATATTGAATAAGAATTTTAGGTGAAGAATCTTGATAGTCCACATCTAAAAATGTTCCAAATAAATTTTCAGCAATTTTCTTAGATGGTGTTATTCTAGATTTAGTTGAGTTGTTTGTTCCGTAGAAATTAACGTATGCTGGTAATCCCCTCATATCAAATCCCGTTCCTTGTATTAACATTGATATTACACTATAAAGATTCGCCTTACTATTTTTTGTATCTTCTAATGGTAATAATTTTTCAAGTGAAAGGTACGCTTGGTCTCCTATGTCTTTATTTGCTTTATCTAAGAATAAAAATTCTTCCATTAAAGTCCTTTGTCCTAATGAATTTCCTGCAACCCATTTATCATTAAACGATTTAAAGTAATTATATAATTCTAATTTTAATGGAATGTCATTATATCCATTTACAATCGTAACCTCATTTTTACTATCTTTAACTGTTAAAGTTGATAACTTAGGTAATAATTGTGTAAAATATTGTCCAAGTCTTAATTCAGGTCCTCTCAATATTTTTGTTTTTATATAATCTTGGAAATCTGCCTTTGTTGGGGTGTATGCTAATCCTTTACTTTCGACCCATCCAGCAAATATTAGAATCAATGGTCTAAATATTAATACATTTTCTTCACTTAATTCTACATTATTAGTTACGAAGAAATTTTTATAACAATCTGTTGATGGTTCTCCTCCCACATATAAATCAATATACATTTTATTAGAACTATATTGTGATGAATTGTACTCATTATATGAAAACCTATTTACGTCATCTATTTGAGCAAAACCATTCCATACATTTGGTACAATTTCTTTTGGGTTACCAATCGTTACTTTTAATAAATTATCAGTTCCTAATATTTGTTGAGTTATTGATTCTAATTTTTTTAATTGTTTTTCTTTTAATGTTGTTATAATTGCATTAACATCTGTGTTGTCATTATTATCGTCTTTATCTATGGTAACTAAAGCCTTTAATAAATCTTGAAATTTATCATATTTTACAGAATGACTTTCAATTGTTTTAGTTTCACCGCTAACAATTCCTGTTACGTTATAGTCTGGAAATACTTTATATGGTATTTCTTCTTCTAATTTTTCTGTTGCAAAATCTAAAAAATATTCTTCAAATTTATCTAAAATTTGAGGACTAAATGTTGCAATTAAATCGTATATCTTTCTTTTTTCAGATGTTACTAATGAATACTTTGCATCTTCATCTTTGTTTAAATCGGTGAAAAATGGACCAGAATAATCGACCATATTAAAAAACAAAGTTCCAACATCATATGATTTATTATATTCATCATAATCAAAGAATTCTTTACCGTCATAATAATCCGTTACTGATTCATTATCATAACACCATAAAATTTTAAAATTTTTCTGTTCGTTACCACTAGCGGTAAGTCCATTAGTAAAACCATTCTTAGACCCCCCAACTGAAGGTAATAATGTAAAATATTTGTCTGAAGATACTATTTTTGAGTTGTCAATAAAACTTGTGAAATACAAACCATTATCACCAATAGGTTCTTGTACTACATTGATGGTCTTATTAGTAAATGCAGTATCAAATGATATGGTGTCACCAGTTGAAAATAAGAAATGTGAATACCCATTTACAATTTGATGAAATACAGAATCATATAATGGATGTAAACCGATTACATTTTGTGATGTATAATTTACGTTTTGTCCAATATTAAATGTTAAATTGTTACCATCATCAAAGAATGTTTTTCCACTAATTGCTGTTGTGGTTGTTCCACTTAAAAATCCAGATAATATATCTTTATTTTCTAATATTTTCTTTTTATATCTATGATAAATTGACCCCCATTTGATTATTAAATGATAGGGTACATAATGTGATGCACTTATCTCTCTAAAAACCGTAGATAACCTTGTTTTACCAAAGAATTCATCTTCTAAATCAATAAATGGTAATGAGTTCAATAAAAGATATGCGGAACCTGCATACTTTCCATATGATTGCTTACCGAAATCAGATTCTAATTGTTTATGAAAATATGGTGTGTTTAAAATACTCGCGGAACTACTCGGTCCAATTTTTATTTTTTCATCGAATAAGTTAGAGTATTTATCTGTCCAATATGTTGGTAGTGCAGGTGCAGATATTAATCCTTCTTTGGTATTAACTTGAAATATTTGTTTTAAATTTAAATCTGCTAAACTAAATGATTCTTCACCCAAATAGTTTAAATAGCTATCCGAATTAAATGGATATATGTTTAATCTATAAGTTTCAGACTCATATGTGAAATCATTTAAATTTTCTTTTAATTTATTAAAAACACCAGTATCTTCAAAATTCTTATTACCACTATAACTTGTTTCAATTGAGAATGGAGTATTTTCAATTGTTTTTAAATAAGGTGTTGTTGGTAACTTATCTTCAAAATAGGGATACCTATCAAATGGTGAAAACGATAATAAATTTTCTGTTAGTGTTGTAATGTTTGTCATTGTTTTTAACATTCCAACAACATCAGGGTCTTCACCAAACATTTTTTGTATATTATCAAATTCTCTATCCGCTAATTCATTAATTGTGTTTAATGAGAAATCGTCGGATAATGTTGCATATCTACCTCTCTCATGTATTTCATATATTATAGAAGATATTGACTTGTTAATATATGGTGTACCAATTGCTAATTGAAACAATGTCGCTATTTTGTGTAAATCACCATCTGTATTTGAATTATCAAATACGAAATCAATTTTACTTGCAGAACCTTCGTTACCTGTTAATGAGTCTTGTCTTTTTGTGCCTACAGCTTGATAGTTTTCTAAAAAATCAATTTCAGGCCACAGAAACTTATCGTATGACCTTAATTTTTGTTGTAACTCAGGATCTCCAGGATATGCAATTACTTTTTGTTTGTTTGAACTTTGTTTCTTTACTTCAGGCCAAGGATAAATTGAATCATTACCTTTTGACTCATCACTAAACCCTTTTAATATTTGTCTTCTTATTGTGGAAACCTCAAATGATTTACTATGTACTTCTTTTAGTAACCTAATATAAACTTCGGCATTTGCTAAAATTACCGCAAATATATTACGTATTGTTGGGTCAAATCCAATTCCTTTATCTTTATCTTTAACGATTTCATTCATTTTTCTTTCAACAAGGTCTTGTAATTTATTTCTTTGTTGAACGAATAATTGTTGCATATCATAGATGTCTTTTAAAACACCTTGAACAGAGACCACATAACCGCTAGCTATTAATTTTACATAAGAGTCAATCGGTTTTATTTTGTTTGAATAACTAAATGTTTCTTTCTTAAAATCATTTGCAGATTGTTTTAAAAACGTTTCTGTAAATATTTTAGTCTGTTTTAAATCTAAAGGATAATTTGTTATAATACTTTCTAATGTACCATTAACAGTACTTCCTTTTATTTTTATATCTGTTATAGTTCTATCCACCATTCTATTATAAATGGCACCATCTACTTCCACAGTTTCGGCACTTACAAATCTTTTACTCCAATTTTTAACTGCCGATTCAAATTCTGTTAATTTTTTTTCAAAATCTTTAACACCGACGAATAGTTTCATATCAACCAATCCACCGAATATTTCTTTTTCTAATATTTTATCTAAACTTCTAGCAATAACGATTACTTCTCTTAACGTTTTTGTTGGAAAGTTCTTATCAATTAAACCTTTTTGTTTATATTCATCATAAACAGATTTTAACATTACATAACCTTTTGAAGATTTTTTAATCTGTTTTTCTTTTGTTCCTTTTTTCTCGTTGAATTTTGCTGGTAAATCGGGATCCGATTCAACCATATACATGTATGGTGCGTTTAATATACCATCAAGTGGTATGTCATTTAAAAACGCATAAGTTGACCCAACAAATGTTGTGGCAATTTCAAAATTACCATTTGATTCATTGTATTTTGAACTGAACTTAGTTAAATGTAATCTATATTTAATTGCTTTACCATAATACCCTTTTATTGTTAAATAAAAGATCGGCCAAGGTAAATGAAAGAACGCACCATATGGTGAATTTTGGGGTGATTCAAACAGAGTTTTACCTCTAACGTCAATAAAGTTAATGTTAACTTGTGGTATAAAGTTAGCACCCTTAATATTAATGTTAATACTGTCAATACCAAAAGATTGTGCAGTTGAGTCGTTTTGGTAGTTATATTTATTTCCGTCATTGTCTACTCCATCTTTTACATTTACAAACTCTTCTGTCCACGCGGTATCAAAATCTTTACCATTTTTACCTTTATTTTGTGTAAAACTTAAGGTTCCTTTAGCTATGGACGATAATGTTCCTTTCGATGTACTATCGCCAGATGCTGTTAATACGCTTCGTGGTATTAAATCTGCCTCAAGATTGACAAACATTACTAAATTTTCTTGTTTTATTCCTCTTGGTTCTACTTGGTCACCATTTTGCACACTATTGGGATCAACAAAAACTAAGTTATTAACATCAACTTTTACTAAAATATTTTCACTCTGACTAATTTTGTTATTCCCCATAATATAAGTTATACAATTCTACACCACTTTTATAATCTTGTAAAGAGTCGATTAGCGGATATGGTATCCTTATATAATAATTGTTAGGTATTTCAAATTCTAAACTACCTGCAGCGGGGTTTGCTAATAAAATCAACCAACCATATAATGGTGAATTGTAATATTCTTGTGATAGTTTATCTAATCTATCTTTACCTTTTTTATATTGTTGGTACTTGTCTGTTCCTTTTATTGGTATTTCGATTCCTGGAACAACTCTAAATTCTCCATCATTTATATAAAATTGGTACCTATTAAAATATTCTCTACTCATGATTATATTAATTTAAAAGTTTCTGTACCAAATTTAACTTGTTCAGCATTGTGAAGGTCCATTAAACTTTGTTTTATTTCATCAAGAACAATGTAATCTGTTACATCCACATCATATTCTATCTTACTACCACCCTTTTTAATTGGGAATTTACCCATTCTAAAATTCTTTTCTTTCGGTGTCTCTATTAATTTGTCCACAATTTCACCAATTTTATCTGATGTTTCTTTTGTTGAAATTTCTTCATAAAGTTTAGTTATTGTCTCTCTCTTTCCTTGTAATAATATTGAAATTAGTTCTACAAAAATATTGTCGTTTAATACACCAGTAGCAAAATCAAAACTTATATCTAAGTCTTCATTAAACTCATCATGTTTGTTTTTAAAATAATCAACAATATTTGAATATTGGTTATATAAGGTTGAACCGGTAAAACCTGATAATGTTGTTGAGATAAATTGTACTCCATCAACTTTTCCGTCAAATTCATTTTTAACTAAAAAATTAGCTTTTTCAAATAATTTAATTACTTTATTTCTAGAATCTTCTAATTTCTTTAGTGAACTACTTTCAGGCATTTCCCCTATTTTTTCGTTAATGATTGATTTTAACGTTTCTCTTAATTTTTCGTTAGACCAATCCATTCCTTCACTTGTTACTGCTTTATTAAAACCCAATAAGGTGGTTACGTCATTGTTATTAATATAACTATTTAAATCTGTGGTAAGTTTTGTACTATAAAAGTTTACATTGGCATCTTTATTAGATGCTCCAAGTAAAGGTAATATATCTGTTGTTGTTGCACTTGTGTTAATTGTTAATCCAGTTACAGTTTTGTATCTATTGTGAAAAAATATACTTGATACTTTTTTACCATATTTTTTAACAACTTCGTTATATGATGATTTATATAAATTAATATACGAATCTGTACCGCTAAAAATTGTATCAATAAAACTAGTATAATCTATTTTAATATAATCAAGACCAGAATTAAGAATTCCCGTTCCAATATATAATCCTTGACTAACTTTTGGTTTATTATCTTTATCACCCTCTAACTGAAATTCTGGTTTCTTTTGTAATTCAGCAATGAATTCTTTAGTAAATTGGTCCGCTGGTTTACCATCAATTAAAGTTGCGGTTGATTGTGCTCTTTCATCATAAATTTCTGTGTTTGCAAAAAAGTTAGATGATAAAGCATTTTGTAATTTTTCAACCGGTCTTTCCAGTCCTTGTCCACCTATGAAACTAACTTGTAACGTTATATTAGCAATCATTGGTTGTACTCCAATACCTTCTGGATTTAAATCCCATGTTGAATCGTCATACGTTATGTTAATGTCTCTTATAACAATTTTAGAGTGATAAAAATCACCAATTCTTATAACACATATTGGTGGTGGACCAAAAGAAGTATTTCGTGCATTTAAATCATTAACATCAGCAATTCCTTTTATTGGTATTGTATTTCCAGGTCTTACACATTGTAATAAGAACGTTAATCTTGAGTTCAATCCTTCAGGTGTTGTTGAGTGGAAAGCTGGATGAAAATATTTTAATTTTTCCTTTAAAGATGTAAACGCTAACGGTGAATCTTCCTCCAATTTTTTAAAGTAGTAACATTCAGATAGTGTTTTAGTAATTATTCTTTTCATTACATCAATAGGTGGCTTTGGTGTATATGTAATTTCAGGTTCACCAGGCTCCTTTGTAATTTTCGGTATTTTAATTTTTTGTGTCGATGGTGGTTTTTGTACGCTAAGTGTTTTAGCGGAAAACTTAACACTTGTTTGTCTACAATAAAATGCGTTTGGTGTCGTTATTTTTAAACCATATTTTGTTTGAATAACAGTCTTACAATCTAATCTACCATCTGGATCAACATTCGTTAATCCTTTAGCGTTTTCACCTTCAGTAGAAAAGTTTATAATTAACTTACCTACATTACCTTTATATCCTAACTTTTCAAAAGTAAATGTTAACTTTTGGTCATTTAAACCATCTTTAGCATTCTTTTTAACTTCCTGCTCTGATGGCCAGTTAAAGTCGGGTATTTTATCTACATCTCCTTTTAATTTAGTAAGAATATCCAATACTAAAGAATGTGCTCTTCTCATTCCTAATAGGAAATTGTAATCATCATTTGCAACTTCGGATGCGCTTGAAAGTATTTTAAATTCAGCAAGTTCAATTGTATTTCCACTTACCGCCTTTTTAAGGTCGGCGATTTTTGTATTAAATTCCGTATAATTTGTATTTAATTTTTCAAATCCTGTGTTTAACTTATCCAATTGTAAACTAATTGCTTTAGGAAAATCTGTTATTTTTGATTTTTCTAATTTAAAAATTGTCTTTATGTCTTGGATTGCATCTCCACTTGTGTCTCCACTTAATCTTGTAAAATCAGCTAAAGCATCTGCGTTTAGTGAGGATTTTTGTGCATAATATGAAGGTTGTATTGTGCTATATATTTCTCCTTTTGTGGTGTTATTAGCATCTTTAGCAGGAATATCATTTGGAAAAAATAAAGCTAATGAAAAAGGTTCGGGTGCCTTTGTTGGGGTTTCACCCGTCTCTGGTTTAACCTCCTCAACTTCTTCTGATGAATATTTATATTTCTTAATGGTGGACATTTCTTTTCCAGCATTAAGATATTCATTAATTCTTTTTATATCGTCCGTATCTAAGTTAGTATATTTTCTTACTAAATCATAAAAGTCAATTTCCTCACATCCAGCAAAGAATGCATTAATATAGTTGTCCGCCTCTTCATCTGACATACCTTTGAAATGTTCTCTCACCAATAGATTTAAAATACTTGGGTGGTCAACGACAACCTTAAATGATATTGTACCACTTCTTGATGTATTTTGATAAGTGTATATTGGTTCTGGTCTACCTAAAAAACTATTCTCTTCCCATTTAGCACTATTTTGTTCTGATACTTTTAAATCATATGGTGGGAACCACATTACTCTACCTCCATTTGAACCTCTTTCGCAAATTGGTAAATCTTGTACAGTGAATCCTTTTTGTGTGGATGATTTCCAAGCTAAGTTTTCAATTGAAAACATATATTTTTTTGCCTGTCCATCTTTTATATTTGTTGAATTTTCAAATGATTTTCTACCATTCGACATTGGTGCGTAGTTTAAGTTCCATACTCTACTACCACCACCCATTACACTTCCATCAAACTTTCTTACCATGTTTGTTCTTCTCATGGTATCTGTGTAGTTAAAGTATGGTCTATCTTTTGTCCATACTCTACAATATTCAACACCACTTTCTTCACCAGAAAATTTGTTTGTGTATTTTACCGCAGAACCTCTTGACATCATTACCTCACCATCTTTAAAAACTCTACTGGTTTGGTCAATTACGTTTGCTACGTGAGAACGCATCTCAGAACCATTAGTTGGTAATGTATTTAATATTTGTTGTGTTTTTCCTAAAATTGAATCTTCTCTAAAAACATATTTTGTTGATAAACTATCTTGTAAATTAGTTTGTTCTATACCACTATATTCCTTGTTATGTTCTCCTAATTTATTTTTAGAATTTTTACTATACCAAGCTAGTTTACCTCCAATTTGTCCTCCCTCGGTTACATTTTTACTTTTATGAAATAACTGAGCAGAAATTTCATCAAACATTAATGAAAGATAATAAGGACTTCTTACTTGGTTGTCATTAAAATCTCCCATTGCAAATCTTACATCATTTGACCTATCGTCACCAATATAAGCTTGTCCTGCGGGAGCTTCGACACCTAATATATTTTTTATACCTTGTGCCGCTTTATCTACAAAACTAAATAACTTTGATGATTGTTGAGATCTCGCACTTGTTGTATAGTTTGGTGCATATCTATTAAATGTTAATGAATCAAACAAAGCCTGTTTAGGTCCTTGACCCATATATTGTATTAATAAATCTGAAGGTTTTCTTGATAACTTTGGTCTTCTTTCAATTCCAATCAATGAACCTAATACTCCCGTAACATCTTGTGCAATTTTACCTAATTCAGTTTTTGCTTCGGGTCTATAATTTATTGGATTTCTTGGGTTTGATAAATAATCGCCAGGTATTTCACTAAATGGTAATTGTGTTCCTGAAACTGTTTGTAAAAAATCGATACCTTTACCAATAAGAGTACTTGCAACAGTAATCTTATTATTCATTTCAACTAATGGTTCTCTACCTGTTAATATGTTTAACGCGGTTGCTGTGTTACCATTTAAAGCGTCTAACAATCTTATCTTACCATTAATTGCTCTATCGGTATTATAAGCTATCCTTGTTAATACAGGACCTCCCTTATCTTCTCTTATGTATTTTGCAGCAAATTTAAATAATTCAGATTCAGTATCGTACTTTTTTGTTGCCATGATACCAATTAAATTATGTTTCTCCGCAGTAAAATATGGAGAACCACCATTAAAATATAATGATAAGTTACGTGTTCTTGGTAACGTATCAATATTTTCCTTTATAAAAAATTTAGTTGGTTTATATATGTTTGAATTAGAAATTTTAATTAAATCATCTTTTCTATTTTTATCAACAGCACCTGGATCAACATTTGATAGATTACTTAATTTTTGATAATCATAGTTATCTTTAGTAAACGTTTGTGGACCATTTGGTTTGATTAACGTTTTTGCTATGATAGAATTCCTAAATTCTTTAGTAGAATCAAAATTTAAGTAACTTGGCATTATTTTCTTTTATATTATAAATAGATTTATTTAGATTATCTTTTAGCAGTTGATGGTGTAGTATACGATTGAGTATCCACTGTATGGAAGTCATTATAGATACTTGAATTTTTACCCACTTCTCTCATCCATCCATCAACTAAAGCGTCACCACCTTTGAATACATATTCGTTTGTTACTTTAACATTTTTGTCTGTTTGAGTTGACGATTCTTTTTGTTTTTTAGCTTCTTCTTCTGCAATTTTTGTTGCCTCTTCTTTTGTTATTGCATTTTTTGGTGTTTCAACTTTACCTGTTTGTTTATTATCAGGTGTAATAATACCTTTTATTTCATTATTAATTAAAGTGGCGGCTTTTGGGAGTGCTTCTTTTGTTGTTTCTGCGAATTTTTTCATATCAATTCCCATTTTATCCGCCAACTCTTTAACCTCTCTTGTTCCTGTTAACGCAATCGATTTAACTAAAAATGAAACATCTCGTCTAATATTTTCAATATCTGAAGCTTGTCCTCTTACAATATCATCTGCCTCTAATTTTTTAAATTCATCTTTATATTTTAACAATAATTCGGCTTGGTTCTTATCTAAAGTATCTAACGCTACCTCCTGTGCTCCACCAAAAAGGTCTCTCATTTTTTCAGATTGTAATTCAATGGTCATTTTACCATTTTTCATCTGAGACATGTTAGTTAAGAATTCTTTATCCTCATCTTCAATTCTTAAACCAGATAACATTTCTTTTGCGCTTAATCTTTCTTGTGCCGCAACTGCGGTCTTTGTAAGTTCCTTATAGTCCATACCTAATGCGGTAGCCATCTCTCTTACTTTTCTTAAGTTAACACCTGTAACTTCAAATCTTCCTTGTTCTTGGTTGTATGTGGCTAAACTACTTGCAGCATTAATAATTGAATCTTGTAATCCTTCAACATTATTCGTTGCCATATACATTAATTTAAGTGGGTCATTGAAATCTCCAATGGCACCACCTAATACTTGTAAGTTAGCTGATAACTCTAATGCACTTTCTGGACTAAATACTTTTTCGGCAACTTGTGAAACCGCATCCATACTTAATCTAAATTCAATAGATTTTTGAACCATTCTAGCTAAACCTTCAACTCCTTTTTGGAATCCGTATTCGTTTAACTTACCTATATTTGTTGCTAAATCTTTTGAAACTCTTTGTGAATTTAGTCCTAAAGTTAGTGAGCTTTTTCCCGCTTTTTCAACTGCATCGAACGTACCTTTAGCCCCTATACCTACTTTTTCAAAATCAGGTAACATGTTGGTTAATGCTTCCATTGAACCAAGGTATGCTTGACCAACCACTGCCGCCTGTTCAAATGATTGTTGATTTATTAAATTAAATTTACCAGACTTTTCCACTAAACCTTGAGCAACTCCCGCTAATGTTTCAAATGATATACCTAATTGTGCTAATTTTGGTCCTGCGTTTGATATTTCTTCCCTAAAATCTTTTGATAGTGCACCCGTTAAACCGGTTTTGGTGTTGATGTCTTCTAATAACTTTCTTTGATTATTATATTCATCACCGATCTGTTCTAATCCAGCCTTGAATACGTTTTGTGCAATTTGGTCTGCTGGTAAAATTTTTCCGTCTTTTGATGCCATAGACAAAAGCTCCGTTGAATTAACCGAGTCCTTAATATCTTTATAATGTCCACCACCTTCTTGTCCTTTTAAAATTCCACTGGCTGCCTCAATGAATGATTTCGCTCCTTTGGTTGTACTGGTTCCTTTTTTTTGACCACTTGAATACGATTCATATTCAATTTTAGCTCTTGATTGTAATGAATTTAGTTCACTCTCACTATTAGAATTCGATGGTGGGTATAAATCTTTATAAATTGTTAAAAACCTTGGCCAGTTTCCATCCGACCCTGCCTTCTCTAAATCTGTTGTGCTATATTTTGCCATACATATAAATAGGTTATTGTGTGTTTTCCAACTCCATTATATAACCAATATAATATCGTCTAATATAGACAGGCATAGTTAAAATGTCTCCATATGAGAATCCTTTCCTGATTAGGTAGTGAATTTCCGATAATTGATTTTTCTTATATTCCGTAGAAAGGGCGAAAAAAGTCAACCCCAAACCCAATTCTAAATTGGATCTCTTCTCCTGATGGGGTATTTGCTGTTTGTGTTAGGTCAATTCCTGGCTTATTGTCAGATACGTATTTTCTAAAATCTTGTGAATCTTTAATCGGCATATTCTCAATGAAATTTCTTGTGTTCATTGGGTCATTAACTCCAGCCACGGATTTAATCATACCTTCGAGTTGTTTTGTAATAATTGGAGCTATTCCATTACCATTCCAACTCTTTGCAATTTCTTTTATGTCGTTTTCTTGTTTTTGGGTTAAAAACTTAAATGTTACGTCTACTTTGGATTTATTCATAAAATATGAATATTCTCCGTTAGAATCTGCAACCAATGTAAATGGTTTAAAATCTAAACTACTTAAATCTATTTGAACCTCAAAATCTTCGTTTGTTTTTGGGTCGGTTAATGTAACTTTATATTCTGAACCAAATGCGGTATTTCTTAAAAATATTAAAATAGCCTCCTTATCTTCTTCAACCAAATCTTCGGTTGATAAGTCTTTGTCTAATACTTTTCTTTTTAATAGTTCATTAACTATAGCATTTGTCTGTATTAAATTTGGGGATGCTAATATATTTTCATCCGCGGCAGTTAGGTAAGCTATTCTTAGTGATTTCTTACCATTTTGATAATGGATACCTCTACTTGGTAACTCCACAACATCATATGCGATTCTTGGGTCAATTCTTAATTCTTCCATAGTACAATTTAATCTATAACTATCGTAAAGTAAAGTTTTAAACATAAAAAAACCGATACCCATTTCTGGTATATCGGTTTAATATATGAAAAAGTATAATATTAGAATACAAGTATACATCTATCCATACGTAAAGTACATTGGATAGTTGCAATTTCATCTCTTGAATAGTCTAATTCACCAAAGTTGATGTCTTGAATAAATGTTCCTTGAAGAATCCATTTTTCAACAACAACTCCCGTTGGGTCTAACATTTCAAGTTCGATGTCTTTTTTATAACCGGCAGCATATCCCATACGACCAGTAACTGATTCAGCGTGTAAACGGAACCACTCCATTAACGCTTGTGACGCTGATGGACCAATCGGGTCTTTAAATGTTACCCTCATAGTATCCCAACTAAATTTACCCGCAACATATGTTGAAGTATTTAAAAAAGGAATTTCAGTCGCGTTGATTTTTGCGGATGGTCTAGCCGCTGATGTTACATACCATTCATTGATACCCAAAGAAGATGGGAATCTTACAATAAATCGGTTCTGTCTTTTCGGTTCGTAAGGAACCGGCATTTTCATTAGTAAATCTGCCATGTTGTATTTGTTAAGTTTTTTTGTTATTTTATACTCTTATAAATATATGTTAATTAGAAATAAATTTATTTTTAGGATCGATCTTGATTTTGTGGATTTTTTTTCGTAGTTTTTTACAAATCCTCCAGTATTCTAGACCCAGTATAAATAATTAATAAATTTCTAGTTTAATAATATAACATATAAATACTAGTATAACTAGTTCCAGATTATACTGGGTAAAATAAAATGATATAATTTTAATAATAATTGGTTCCATGTGGAGCATTAAAAAAGGGAAGCTTTTCGGCCTCCCTTTTTATTTTTATATCCTCCTTTTAGATTAGATATTCTCGAATGAAGCTCCTGTTGGAGTAATTACGAATTCCAAATCAATAAATTCAAGAGAACGAGTAGGTTTAACGTAAATTTTACCTCTCAAAGTGTTAGCGTCGATGTCTTCAACATCACTTGAAACACTTACTTTAAATTCATAAAGACCTCTTTCTTTCTTAATTGATTCTAAAATTGGGTTTACCAATCTTAAGAACTCTTGTCTTACTTGTTCGTCGTTTTGTTCGAACAACAATCTAACAGCAACTGCTGAAATTAACTTTCTTGCTCTTAACAACAATCTTCTTACGTTGATTCTATCAAGTGCAGATTCTCTAACTTGTAACGTTTTGTTACCCCAAATAATTGTACCAGTATCAGAGAACGTTGCGATTGGATTAATTCTATTTTTGTAAAGTTCGTCTCTTTCATCAAGAGTTAACTTCTTTTTAGCTTTAATTGCATTTACCAAACCTCTTGAATAACCCGCAACTGCGAACCAAGGATAAGATACGTTATCAGTTAACGCGATGTTCTTCAACACCTCACCTGTTGGTGGAATGTAAAGTTGAGTTGCGTTATCTGTATCTCTTACTTGAATCCAAGGCCAATATGTTGCAGAATAGTTAGAGTCAATTCCTAAATCGTCAAGGTAACCTGTAACGGTTGCCGCATCATCAACATTTGGTGATGATATGATATAAAGTGAATCGGCTCTTTCATTCTCGATAATATCTATTGCTTGACTTGTTAAAGATGAATGATCGTAGAAGTTAATACCTGCAGTAGCGAATACGTTAATATCAATTGCCTCAGGATTTGAGTAAGTTTGAATACCTTCTAAATAAGCATAATAATCAGAGTTTCCTATGGTTGTATTGAACACACCACCATTATCGGTATTAGCTGTATTATATGTTGTTTTACCATAAATAAATTGGTCACCAAGAGTTCTTGTCTCTCTGTATATATCCCAACCATCAAATCCACCACAAACCGCTAATGTAAATTTACGGAAGTTTATGTTGGTTAATTTATTGTCGGTACCAGATTGACCTTCTAAATCATAAGGTGTTGTTTGGTATGTTGTTCCTGTTATTGATGATGCGTTTGTTGATAAGTGGAAACCGAATGTACTTGAAGACGCCGCATTTCCTTTATATTTAAACAAGTCACTATCAAATTTAAAACCATTTTGAGATGATAAACCTAAAGAGACTTTCTTTACTTTATCTCCGTTAGATAATACTTGAGAACCATCCGATTCGTAGTAAACCACGTCACCACCATCAAAAAATTCTGTTTTGTAAAGAACACTACCTAATTTGTTACTTGAAACAAGTAAGGATGTAAATCCTTTGAATCCAGCAGGGAAAGCGTCCGTAGGTGCATTATCGGCCATATTTAACATGATAAACTTTGAACGTAATTCATATTCACCATCAGAGGTACCAACTTTTCTTGCCACATAACCTGGAAGGTCAGTATTCATTGAACATCTTGTAAATTTCTCTAATATAATTTGATTTTCATCAGTATCGTTAAAATCACGAACCATAATATCAAATTCGGCAGTATCTAAATTAATATTTTGAATTGTAACCTTAACTTCAATATTTGCTGCGTCTCCATCAGATATTGTTAATATTGAGAATAAATCTGCAACATTACCACCACGAACTTCAGAAACAACTGTAGGTGATGATGGAGTATCCCATGATTGTGCAAAATTATCACTTTCAACGTTTGATGATACATCTAAACTTAAACCTCTTACGTATCCATTTCTAAATGCTGATAATAATAAGTTAGAATATATTTCATTAACATATAATGGATAATCTTCTTTTACTTTATCAAAAACTTCAGTACCTAATACTTTATTTATATATTTTGTTGATGAAATATCTAATGAACAATTGAATGTTTTAATTCCTCCCGTAATACCTGTAACATTTAAAGCAAATTCTGCCATTGGGTTAGTTGTAACACCACCAACATCGGTTAATGTTACTGCTGTTGTTCCTGTTACTTGTAATACTAAACTTTGTGAAGCGTTATATTCACCTCTTGATCTTAAAGAAGCAACAATTACATCACTATAATCTGTGTTAAGTGATGCGCTGTATTTAAATCTTGTTACATCAAATGAAGATGTACTTGTAGAATAAACAAAAAGATAAGAGTAAACACCATCAATTGTTGAGTCGGCTGACCCTGTTTTAGTAAAGAACGCATTATACCAATTTTTATTAGCATTTTCACCGATTGGTGATAAAAGTTTTGTACCTGTTAAACTTGAGGTATCTGAAGTTGGTACATTACCAATAACAAACCAATCGTTATTTGCATACGCCGCACCACTCTTACCTGTTTTACTTGTTATGTATGTTGTTACAGATGAACCATTGGTTGCCGTTTTACCTGAAAGTTCACCATAAATTGTTGAACCTGTAATAGTTGCGGTTGTTGCTGATAATGTTATTCCTGTTGTTGATGTAGGTGTAGACACTAAATCCACTGTTACACCACCTAAAGTTTTAATACTATAAGTTTTTCCTGGTTTATATCCTGTTTTACCAAGTATTCTTGTTACGAATAGTTGATTAGACTCTTGTAAGTATGATTTAGCCATATAAGCTAACTCATATTTAGGGTTATTTGCACCGTCTTTCTCAGGTGAAGTTGGTCCGAAATACGTTTTGAATTCGTCGAAGTCCCCAACTAAAATAGGTTCGAAAGCAGGACCTTTTAAAGCCTCACCTACTAAACCTAAAGTTGTAACCCCGACACTTTGTGCTACGAATGTTAGATCCTTCTCAGATGTGTACACACCCGGAGAAACGAATACTCTGTTTGAATTTGCCATCGATTGTTGTTTGGTTAATTATTTTTATTAGTTATTCTATAAATATCTTTGTTTTTACCAAAGATTTCCGTACTTTTGTTTAAAAAGATAGTAAATTATCCTTTTCTATCTTAAATTATCTTTCATCATGGAAAACAAACAGAAAAACGTAAAAATTAGTGAAAAACACCACGAGATGTTAAAAAACCATTGTGAAAAGAACGGATTAAAAATTTATAAGGTTTTAGAAAAATATATTGACGAAGTTTGTAAACCAAAAAAGAAGGACATCTATGGTGACGATTAATATAGGTAAGTCACACCAATTCTAGAACCAACAACGGGTGTACCTAATAAAACAATATCTTGTGAACCTGAAACATCAAATCCAGAACCTTCCTCTTCTTGTAGACCATTTATATCTAAACTGACAATACTACTAATATTGTTATATGTGTGAAAAGTTAATGTACTACCATCATATTGGAAATACTCCGTAGTAACTTGTATTAATTTACCATAATTATCTATAATAACATTGTTTCTACCCTTATAGTACGAAATAACTATAGTACTACCTTCAAAAGGTGGTTGTACAAATGATATTTTAGATGTATATGAAATGTGGAAAAAATCGGCGTTTTTCTCTTGTAATAGACCATTAATTGTAACACTAAACAATGTACCAATACTTTCACCAACACTAAATTGAGTTTGCATCCCGTCTCCAGTAAATGACATCACGGTTATATCAATAACCTTACTAACGTATTTTTTCCTACCTACACCCTCTTTTGCAAATTCATTCATTAAAAAGAAACGATTAATTGCGGGTTTTACCTCAAATTCATCAGAATCAATAAGGAAACCTAACATAGTAAATGTGTAGTTTTGAATGTAAAATCTCCTACCCTCCAACGTATCCATGGGAGTGTTATCTTCAATTTTATCTAATATAAGTGGAATGTAATGTCCCTTAACTTGAGTATAATCTTGTCTTGATGAAAAATTTTGTAATACTATTTTACTAAATTTATTAACATCTCTAAATTTATTACAAACAATCGTAACGTCATATGTTATATCAACAGGTACGGGTTGTGGTATTTTATATATATCCGCACCCATAGTGGTTCCGTTCCAAGTCGGTACGGAGGAGTAGTAAAATTGATGTCTATCGGGTATTGTTCTCTGAACCGATGGATTTGTTCCCGGTTGAACGTCGGGTTTTCTTACAATTGCAACAAATGGTAATTCAATATTTCCGTCGTCGTTTGTAAATGTCCACGTTTGTGTAAATTCACCCCACCTTTGAACTGTTAATATTTTATCAATAATTGGTATCTTATTACCATCGGACACAATTTGAAAATTTTTAGTTACGTAATCTAAAAATCCTTTATCTAAATCATCATGTAATATAGAGTCGGGAAGATATGTGTCAGATTTAGTAATTTTATCTAACAATTCTTGTCTTCTTTCAGTCAGTTCTTTTTCTGTGTAAACAGATATATTGTTTTTTCTTTTAGGTATTCCCATTTTATACTCCTCTAAATTGACTATCTTGTACTGGTGAACAAGTTATTGATTTATAATATGGTTTAAATCCAAACATATTATGTTTATTGTCCGAAGTTATTTTACCATCATTTACCACTTGATAAAATCTAACTTTTAATTCAGATTCGGGATAACCAATATAATCACCATATCTTATATCTATTTTCATTTCTTCTAAATGTTTAATATAAACAGATAAAATCATATTTCCCGGCTCAAGGTGCCTCAAAGTCCCATTTTTATATGAACTATTTTTTGGTTCCTCAATTTTAACCAATGCATTAAATTCAACAGGTGGAAAGAATTTTGTTTGGTCTATACCAACCTCAACATACACGTCATCAATTTGAGTCTTTTCTCTATCTACCCTATATAGAACTAATTTCATATTTAAATCCCCGTGAAGATATTCTTGACCCATTTGAATATTGAGGTCAAAATCATCTTGAGATAAGAATTTAGATAATCTGGTAATAGGTAACTTATTTTCCATATCCTAATAAATAGTTTAATGTTACATTCTATTTACTTATATTTTAATATGGAAACTAAGATTCCCGAAATAGAGGCAAGAAACATTTTATTAACCTACGAAGGTTCAAACAACCAATTATTAGATTGGAAGAGAAAATTTGTTGAGGTAAAAAACTTCAAACTAACCCGTCCACAGGCGGAATATGTTCAAAAGTATTATAATGTGTCCCCAAAGGTAGCAAGAAAATATATTAACATCGTTAATTCTTTTGGTGAAAAGATAATGGAAGAAAGGTTATTACCTAAACCTCCTGAAAAAATATGGTGTGAAAAATTATTATGTGATTCTGAAAAAGCGTTTCATATATGGGGTAAAGTATTAGATAATGACCAATTATCTGCAATGTGGTTACCGAAAGCCGCAGTGATGCAAGAAGAGAAAAAACTTAATCGAATTATTGATTATAGTAATTACGATACAAGACCTCCCATGGAACACCAGAAGGTTGCCATTGAGAAGTTATTAGCAAACGATAAGTTTATACTTGCCGATGATATGGGTCTTGGTAAAACGACCTCAGCGGTTATTGCATCTATGGAAAGCGGAGCTAAGAAAGTTCTTATTGTTTGCCCCGCATCTTTAAAGATAAATTGGGATAGAGAAATTAAAAACTATTCTAACAGAAAAGTGTTAATTGTTGAGGGTCGTAAATGGGGTTCTACATTTGACTATTATATTATAAACTATGATATTATTAAAAATTACCACTCAACAGATAAGTCTGAAGATAGTGACGACTATAAATTATTGGTTAATGCCGGTTTTGATTTGGCAATCGTAGATGAGGCACATTATATTTCAAATGCAACGGCAAATAGAACTCGTTTATTAAATGATGTACTTGAACAAATCCCAAAAGTTTGGTTACTAACGGGTACACCAATGACATCAAGACCTATTAACTATTTTAACTTATTAAAAATTGTTGAATCCCCATTGACATTAAATTGGCAATCTTATGTTCGTAGATATTGTAAAGGATATCAATTCAACGTTGGTAATCGTAAAGTGTGGAATACAAGTGGTGCAAGTAATTTAGATGAGTTAAGAGAAAGAACTAAGAATATAGTACTTCGTAGAATGAAAACCGACATTCTTGATTTACCCGAAAAAATTGTTACTCCTGTTTTTGTTGAGTTAACAAGTAAAATGTACGATGAGGAATTAGAAGAATTCACACGTATTAGTAATGATAAGAAAGATGATGAAACAATCACCGTTACATTAAATCGTTTAATGAGGATTAGACAACTTATTGCATATGAAAAAATTCCTTACACTTGTGAATTAATTGATAAGTGTTTAGAACAAGGAAAGAAAGTAATTGTATTCACTAATTTTACAATGTCATTAGATATGTTACATGAGAAATATAAAAAGAACTCCGTAACTCTTGATGGTCGTATGAATAAAGATAAACGACAAGAAAATGTTGATAGATTTCAAAATGAAGATAAAATAAAAGTATTCATTGGTAACATTAAAGCGGCTGGAGTTGGTATTACGTTAACAGCTGCTGAGGTTGTTATTATGAACGACTTATCATTTGTACCGGCCGACCATTCACAAGGTGAAGACCGAGCATATAGATATGGACAAAAAAATAGTGTTCTTGTTTATTACCCCGTATTTGAGAACACCGTTGAAAAAATCATCTATAATATTCTACAAAGGAAAAAAGGAGTAATTGACCAAGTTATGGGTGATGGTGAATATTCAGAATCTTTTAGTAAAGACTTACTTAAACAACTCCTTTAACTCCTCAATTTTTGAGGTTAGTAAATCGTTAAGTTCTTTATCTTCCACATTCGGAAGGTTAACCACAATTTTTTTTTCGGGTTCTACCGAATAATCGATATAATTTTTATCACCTTCTTTTTGGTATGTGAATATGAAATCATTAATACCACAAATTCTAAATAGTTCGTTTAATTTATCGTTCATAACTTAAATATAAACTATTTATAAGAATAAAACAAAATATGGCGACTATTATTTCACAACCCGAAAAGGACAAATTATATACTCAGGTATTTCACCTATTAGGTATGCCTGTTCGTGGTATTGAGCTTACTGAAGAACAAATGGACACGTTCCTTGAACTTTCATTATCAGAATATGAACAATATGTATCTGATTGGTTAATAGAATCTCAATGGTCGGCATTGGCTGGATTAGACGTAGATACACAATCTTTAACTAACGCCTTTACAACTCGAAGTTTAGATTACGAAACTCAATATAGTCACTCATATTCTAAAATTGTGGGTTTACAGGCAGGTGGTGATAGTGAACTTAAGAAAGATTTCATAACATTAACAGGTGGAACACAAATGTACGAAGTACCTGCTGGACGTGAAATAAATGAACTATTATGGTTTACAAGATCAGAAATGACGGATACAATTGTTGACCCGTTTGCTGCTGGATTTGGTGGATTAGGTGGTGTCGGGTTTGGTGGTTTTGCACAAATGGGTGCGTCAGGTGGTTCATATTTTATGATGCCGGCGTTTGATTTATTATTAAGAATGCAAGATAGAAGTCTTAAAAATAGATTAATTGGTGGTGACTTAACATACAGAATAACTGCAGGTCCTGATGGAAAAAAATATATTCATCTTTATAATGTACCTGGCGGTAGATTTGACTTTGGTGCAGTTTATAAAAATAACTATCAAGTTTGGTATTGGTACTATGATACCATGGATAGAGACACTTGTTTAGATAAAAACAAAGACGTTATTAAGTTACCTTCAGACGTTATGACTGAAGAATTAACGTGGGATAAATTAAATAAACCTTCTCAGAATTGGATTAGAAAATATCTAATCGGTTATTCTAAAGAAGGTTTAGGTAGAATTTGGAGTAAATTTTCTGGAGACTTACAAGTTCCAGATAGTTCGGTTAAATTAGATTATAGTTCTTTACTTACCGAAGGTAAAGATGAAAGATTAAAGTTGGTTGAAGAATTAATGGCTCGATTAGAAAGACTCCGTCCCGATAAAATTCTTGAGAGAAAAGGTGCTGAGGCTGAAAATTTAAATAAAGCACTTAAGTTCAGACCAATGCAGTCTCCATACAATATCATTTAACTTTCGGTTACGTGTAAAATTAAATCACCATTATCGTTACCGATAATTTCGTCTTCATTACTTACAGTACTTGCAGCTTGTAATTGTAGAACCTTTCTGTTGTGGTCAACCCAATATTGGTCAACAAGTTCAAGACTATTTTCAACATACATAAAGAATGGGTCACGACCAACCTTATTCCAAAATACAACCTCACTATCGGAAAGAGTCATAACCTCGTCAAATTTATCTTGACCACTTTCCTTCAATGGATAACCATTAACTAACTCACATTGATTTCTTGTAAAGTATTGTCTATCTTTTGGATCCTCAATTAAAATATCTTCTCTAATCTCAGGTTTAAATGCAACTAATAGAGGTTCAACACGTTTATTAAAATTGTTTAAATAACGAGCAACATTATAATCACCTAATAAGTTTGGATTATCTGTAATTTCTTTTTCAGGAATCATATAACAACTCACCTCAATATAACCATCAGGCATTGGGTATCCATGTTTCGCGGTAAACTCTTCTTGTTGTTTCTTTGTTGGTTTAGTTACCTTCTGTACATCACCCGATGATTTCTTAGTTCCATTATTAACATAGAAAATTGTATCACCTAAACCTGCGGGATAATCATTCTGTAAAATTAATTCCATGTGCGCTTGTCTAGACATTAGTGAACCAGACTTTGTAGTTTTCTGAATGTGTTTTTTATAATCACTAACTGATTGTTTAACACGAGCCTTGTTTGCAATTTTAGCTAATGGAATTTCTTTATTATAAATCTTATCCACATAATTGTAGTATAGTTCTACAAAAGAATGACCATCACCATTTAACAAATACTTTAAACCTTCATCTAAGAACTCAACAACATATGTTTGTAATTTTTTAGACTTAATAGTGTTACCCGTTAATTTAATTTTCTCTTTACCTTTCTTAATTAACTTAATGATATAATTTTTACGTGAAACATTAATACAAGCAGGTGCAGTATAATCAATATCAAGACCCATTTCATTTCTCATAAAAATATCATTAAATTCCGCAGTGTGAGCTTCAATACCTTTATATTCTTTACCTTCCTTAACAAGTTCATTAAGACCCTTACCAATATACACAGCTTCTAATGCACTATCGGGTGTTTCAAAGTTTACACCATCAGTATCCATTACAAGAGGTTTATAACCTTTCTGCATATAGAACATAATCATCATACGAAGACATTGACGACCAATACAGGTAATCGTTTCACCTGAATCCATTTCACCCCACGGGAATACATGTGGTGCAGATAATGAACCAAAATATGCGTTAATAAAAATCTTAATCGGTAATTGTTTACGATCATACATTTCTGAAGCAACGGGATCACTATCTTTTAATTCACCGGCAAGATGTTTATATTTGATACGAATATTTCTAAAGTATTTTAACATTGATTTTTGCACACCCATAACATCACAATCAGGGAACACATCATATACTAATTGAATTGATGGATATAGTGATGAGTAGTCAAACTTTACAATATTCTTTGCAAACCCCACATTTAATAAACGTGATAATCCACCAGTAAATGGTCTTTTCTCATCCTTAGCGGGTATTGCTAAATTATTTTCATATGACCACGCCAACATGATAATTTTCCATAATGTGGCGGTTCCCATTGTGGCAATTCTTTCATACGTTGTTGGTACTAATTTAGAAAGTAAAAATGTTGATTGTGAAAATGAATCATCAACAACCATTGTCTCATACAAGTCATCGTCAAGATATTGTTCTACAATTTTTCTACCTGGCCATATTTCAAACTTACCGGGGAACCTCTCCATTAATCTATCGGTACCTGTATCACCAATCTTTTTGTAACCACCTGTCTTAGGGTTTACGTAATAACTTTCATTATCTAAATAAATTTTAGATATTTGATTACCCTCAACATACACACGATTCGGTTTTTCTTTCTCCAAATATGTTGTGATATATTTCAATCCCCACGATTTAATTTCGGAGTTAATCGCCTGAGCTCTACGAACAGAGTGTGCAATATCAATAATATTAAAACCCCAAATAACGTGCTGAGTGTAATCCTCAATTTCATTTGCAAGTTTTAACATTCCCTTTTTTTCTTTCATTCCTGTACTTGTGAATATTTGAGTTAACCCATTAATATCAACACCAAGAATTTGTGCACGTTTTAAAATAAACGGCCAGTCAAAGAAAGCGGAGTTATAACCAGCAACAATCGTTGGTTTTAAATCTTTAATATATTGTAAAAATCTCTCAATACATTTCTTTTCACCATCTTCACCAAATGCGGGAATTGTTTCTTGTAGACCACGATTATCCTTAACCCCAATCAAAATGATTTTACAAGTTTCAGGATCTAAACCCGTGGTCTCAATATCAAATACAAATCGATAAACATCACCATAATCTTCTATTCCCTTAAACAATCGTTTTCTTGTTTGAACAAGATATTGTTCAACAGGAGATAAAATGGTAAAATGTTTTCTTACTTCTTCTCCCCATGGGTCAAGTCCACCAGTTTTAAAAAAATTGATTAAATCGGTGTAACTCTTAATACTTTTAACTAAGAATTTCATACCACCCTCCAAACGACTATTACCATGAGTTTCTAACTTTTCAATGATAATCCCGTACTTACCCATCATTTGTTTTTGAGTTGATTTGGAGTTACCATAAAAATTAAGATTAGATAAGTCTCCGACCCATAAAAATGGTACGAACGAATCTGTTTTAACAATTTTACCCTTTATTGGGTCCTGAATAATTTTGGATATTGAGTTGGAGGGATAGTCATATTCGACACCTACGATGTATTTCTCATCGTCTCCCCCATTTAGAAAGTTTTCGATAACTTCCTGAGAGATAACTTCTTTCATGTTTTATATTTTTTAAATGTGACGTATTAGCTTACCATTAAATGGTAGTTTGTCTTAACATTACAAATATAAACAAAAAGTCTTAATTTAAGAAATATTAATAAATAATTTCTCTTTTACAGGTAAAATGAGTTTGTTTGTTGGGTTTCCGTCAGTATCCTTGAATTGAACTATGACCTTTCCTTCGTATTTACCTGAATTTAACGTATGTTCTTCTGTGAACCTATGTGTTATATAATATTCGTCTGTGGTTTGGTTATATAATTTTATTCTTGTGGTAACGTAACATGTGGAATCTAAAATGATTGGAGTATCTGTTTTAATGTCAGACATCTCAAATGTAATATCTGCATTTTCTAATAAATCATTAAATGAGGATTTATCGTTTTTACCATCATCAATCAGTCTCATTTTTAATATTGGGTCAGACGCCCCTTGTCTTATAAAGAATTCCATATGTTATAAATAGTTTTATAATTCGAATATATTAATTGTATCTCTCATACTACGGTGTTGGGCAAATATATATTTCATTTATTTGTCCAGAAACATAACCATTAACCGGAGGACTATATGTACTGGTGAATTTAAATGACCTTATCGCCGGAACACCTAAAGTATCGGATAAATAAATATAATTTCCACCAGATGGCCAACCCAAAGTATATGTTGATGATCCAATTGATTTTTCATATACATAATCACCAAGGTTAGGTAGTGTACCACTTCCCAAGAAATATAATTCACTATTATTCATATATTCTATTGTTGTGTTTCCACAATAAGCATCTTGAGGGGAGCTGTTAATATTATATGCCGCATATACTCTTTTATATGTTGGTACCGGTGTACTAGTTGGACTACTTGTAGGAGTGGGTGTTGGGGTTGAAGTAGATGTACTAGTTGGTATAGGTGTTGATGTTGGTGGTAATGGAGTACTAGTATTTGTAGGTGTTGATGTTGGTGGTAATGGAGTACTAGTATTTGTAGGTGTTGGGGTTGGAGTGGATGACCCCGTAGGTGTTGGAGTAGGTAGTGCAGATAAACTATCCACACACTTAACCCCACACTCAACGATTTCAAAATTTGGTTTTATCTCAGTTAGATAGTGATGTCTAACTCTTGGGAAATTTAATGGCTCCTCAAAATATTTAATTGATTTGATATTAAAACATGAAACACCTGAATGAATTCCACTCATTAAT
>Ga0208599_1000038_pt1 | contig 50120 bp, 37 predicted proteins | sample LakMenEpi17Aug12_FD_150706 | JGI IMG/M metagenome (GOLD analysis project Ga0208599, IMG submission 150706) | Freshwater microbial communities from Lake Mendota, WI - 17AUG2012 deep hole epilimnion (SPAdes) | ecosystem: Environmental > Aquatic > Freshwater > Lake > Epilimnion/Euphotic zone ... | reverse complement strand
CTCCTAATTGCTAATGGAGGAAAAGCATTTGCTGTCGAAGCTGAATTAACAGATCCAAATGCATGTAAACAGGCGGTTGATACCGTGCTTGCAACTTATGGTACCATTGATGGGCTTGTCAATAATGCTGGTGTCAACGATGGTGTGGGTCTAGAAAATGGAAGCTATGAAGGATTTATAGCGTCACTACATAAAAATTTAGTGCACTATTATTTATTAGCACATCATGCATTACCTGCATTAAAAAAATCCAAAGGAGCGATTGTAAACATTGGCTCTAAAACCGCCGAAACGGGTCAGGGCAATACGTCTGCGTATGCAGCGGCTAATGGCGGCAGAAACGCGTTAACCAGAGAATGGGCAGTAGAATTATTAAAATACGGCATTCGTGTAAATGCTGTTATTGTTGCCGAATGTTTTACGCCACTCTATGAAACTTGGATAAAAACTTTTGACAATCCTTCCGAAAAGTTAGCAAGCATCACATCAAAAATTCCACTAGAAAACCGAATGACCACCGATATTGAAATTGCAAATATGGTTGCGGTATTACTTTCTGAAGTATCAAGCCATACCACTGGACAACTTATACATGTAGATGGTGGATATACGCATTTAGACAGAGCACTTTTATAGACACTTTATTTTGGATACCTAAATTTCTCCGAATGAATTTTAAAAAAATCGTTTTAGTTAGTTGCCTTATAACATTGCAGCTAACTGTAGTTGTTCGCGCACAAGATTGGTTAATTGATGCTTCACCCTACAAAGCAACTATCACGCAAAAGGCAACTGCCATTGAACTTAACAATGGTTTGGTGCGACGAAAATTTACCATTGGTGCTAATTTTGCCTGTACCGATTATACCAACTTAACCAACCAACAACAACTATTACGTGCCATCAAACCAGAAGCACGTGTTGTATTAGATGGTGTGTTGTATAATGTGGGTGGTCTCGTGGGTCAAAAAGAAAATGGATATATTTTACCGGGCCTTGCAGATACTTTAAAAGCCGGCGCTAACGATTTTAAATATGTTTCGCATAAAATTGCGCCTCTCAAACCATTTTTAAATTGGAAAAATAAAAGTTGGGCGCACCACACAGCCGCGCCAACCGGTCAAGAATTAATTGTTACTTACGCGCATCCATCTCAAAAACTTAATGGTATTAAAGTGGAAGTGCATTATGAACTCTATAATCATTTACCACTGATTGTTAAATGGGTTTCAATATTAAATACATCCAATACACCACATGCACTCGATAGGGTTGTTAATGAAGTGCTAGGGCTTGTAGAAGAAGAAAGTGCAGTAGTAGGATCCCCTGAAGAAATGAAAAAACAGCATGGTATTTACTTGGAAACCAATTATGCGTTTAACAATGCGATGCGTTACGATATCAGTGATCAAACTACACATTGGAAAACAGATTCGGTATATACTTCTCAAGTAAATTATAATTACCAAACCCCATGCCTTTTAGAAATATATCCTGAAAAGGCTCCTGGTATTGACTTACAGCCTAATGAACTATTTAAATCGGTGCGTACCCATGAGTTACTTATGGATAGTTATGATAGACAGCGTAGAGGTCTTATGATACGAAAAATGTATACAGCTGTTGCACCATGGACCGCGCAAAATCCAATATTCATGCACCTCGTTAGTAAAAATGACGAGGAAGTAAAAACGGCCATTGATCAGTGTGTAGCTACTGGTTACGAAGCGGTGATTTTAAGTTTTGGTAGTCACTTAAATATGGAAGACACCACCCAAAAAAATATTACTCGTTGGAAAGGATTAACAGATTATGCGCACACACGTGGCATATTATTAGGTGGTTATTCACTATTTAGTAGTAGAAGAATTTCTGATGAAGACGATGTTGTAGATATTAAAACCGGAAAACCAGGCGGCGCATTTTTTGGTAACGCTCCTTGCTTTGGAAGCAAGTGGGGACTCGCGTACAGAGAAAAAATAAAAAATTTTTTTACTAAAACTGGCTTTGATATTTGGGAAAATGATGGTCCTTATCCGGGCGATGTATGTGCTTCAACAACACACCCAGGACATAAAGGGTACAATGATTCGCAGTGGCGTCAAATGGAAATACAAAAAGAACTGTACCGCTGGTTAAATGAAAGAGGTATTTATATCAATGCACCCGATTGGTATTTTTTAGATGGTACCCATAAAATCGCAATTGGCTATCGCGAAGTAAATTTTTCATTACCACGCGAGCAACAACGTATTTTAAATAGACAAAATATTCATGATGGTACCATCGAAAAAACGGCTTCTATGAGTTGGGGTTTTGTGCCATTAACCAATTACCAAGGAACCGATCCAAGAGCAGTACTAGAGCCACTTTCGGAGCATTTAACGGATTACGAGCAACTTATGATTCAGTATTATGGGGCGGGTGTGCAGGCCTGTTATAGAGGTCCAAGGCTATATGATACAGAAACCACCAGACAAATGGTTGCGCGTACTATTAACTGGTATAAAAAATACCGCTCTATACTCAATGCAGATATGATTCAGCTTCGAAGAGCCGATGGTAGAGATTGGGATGGACTCATCCACGTAGACCCTAGTTCAAAACAAAAAGCGCTGGGTATGCTGTACAATCCAACCAAAGAAAAAATTACCAGAACCATACCGGTACCACTTTATTATACCGGTTTAACTACAACCGCAACACTTGCACTTAAAGATGATAAAGCAACCGCAAAAAAATACACATTAAACAGAAATCATGAGCTACTGCTTACTGTAACCATTGATCCAGAAAGTTATACCTGGTTTACAGTAGAATAGTTTTTGGAAATTAACCGATTATTTAGGAAATTACCCGTCACAAAATCACCATTTATGAAAAAGTTCCTTTCCGCATTTACTTTTTTAGTAATTGCTCTTTGCACAAGCGCGCAAAATATTGACATTGCGAAGCATTTTAAAAGTTTAAAACCTAGAAGCATTGGCCCTGCTGGTATGAGTGGTCGTGTTACTGCCATTGATGCGGTATGGTCTAATCCTAATATTATTTATTTGGGAACGGCTAGCGGCGGTGTTTGGAAATCTGAAAATGGTGGTGCTAGTTGGAATTCAATTTTTGATGAACAACCTATTTTAAATATTGGTTCTGTAGCCATTACACAAAGTAATCCAAGTATTGTTTGGGCTGGAACAGGAGAAGGTAATCCTAGAAACTCTGTGAGTTTAGGAGAAGGTATTTATAAAAGTATCGATGGTGGAAAAACATGGAAATGTATGGGCCTAGAAAAAACTAGAAACATACACCGCATTATTATTGATCCAACAAATCCTGATGTAGTTTATGCAGGTGTAATGGGTAATCCATTTGTGCCGCATCCAGAAAGAGGTTTGTATAAAACAACAGATGGTGGTCAAAATTGGAAACTAATTTTACATACCAACGACACCAGTGGTGTTGGTGATATGGTGATGGATCCAGTAAATCCAAACAAGTTATTTGTAAATATGTACCAACACCAAAGAACACCATGGAGTTTACAAGGTGGTGGAAAAGGAAGTGGATTTTATGTGACATATGATGGTGGTAAAACATTTAAAAAACTAGGTAAAGAAGACGGGTTACCGGACGGAAACCTAGGCCGCATAGGCATTACAGTGGGTCGTAACGATCCAAACAGAGTTTATGCACTTGTAGAAGCAACAAAAAATGGTTTGTATAAATCGGAAGATGGTGGTTTAAAATGGGAGCTTGTAAATAGTGATCCTACGGTTGTTACCAATCGTGCATTTTATTTCCAAGACATCGCCATTGATCCTACCAATGAAAACAGATTGTACAATATCAATCAAATGATTACGGTGAGTGAAGACGCAGGAAAAACATTTAAATCTGTAATTCCTTATAGCGGTATTCACCCAGATCACCACGCTTGGTGGATTCATCCACAAAATGGAAATTTTATTATTGATGGTAATGATGGTGGTATTGGAATTTCAAGAGACCGTGGTAAAACATGGCAGTTTGATGAGAAATTACCACTTGGACAATTTTATCATATCAATGTTGACAATAAAATTCCATACAATGTAATGGGTGGTTTACAAGATAATGGAAGCTGGCATGGTCCTGCATACGTTTGGGTAAACAGCGGCATCAGAAATGCATACTGGCAAGGTGTTGGTGGTGGCGATGGTTTTGATGTAGTTCCAGATGCAGAAGATGCAAACTGGGTATATAGCATGAGCCAGGGCGGTGCAGTGGGCCGTTATAATATTGCAACTGGTGAAGAGTGGAGTATTCGACCTCCAAGTCCAGCACCTGGCGTTCGTCAGCGATTTAATTGGAACGCTGCAATTGCGCAAGATCCATTTGATAAAAAAACAATTTATTATGGTTCACAATTTGTAAACAAGAGCACAGATAAAGGCGCTTCTTGGACACAAATTTCTGATGATCTAACAACGCGCGATAGTGCAAAAATGGATCAGTCTAATAATGGTGGATTAAACGTAGACATTACCGGTGCAGAAAATTATTGTACCATTATTTGTATCGAGCCTTCTGCAAAACAACAAGGTGTTATTTGGGCAGGTACCGATGATGGTAATGTTCAATTAACACAAGATGGTGGAAAAACATGGACCAATTTTAGGGGCAAAATCCCTGGAATGCCCCTAGGTGCATGGGTTCCACAAATTCGCGCTTCACGTTTTAATGCTGGAGAAGCTTTTGTTGTGGCCAACGATTACAGAAGAGGTAATATGAAACCTACTGTTTTTAGAACCACAGATTTTGGAAAAACATGGACTAATATTTTAGAAGATAAAAAAGTTATTGGATACGCGCTTTGCGTTTTACAAGATCCAACACAACCTAATTTAATTTTTGTTGGAACAGAGCAAGGTTTATGGATTAGCCTTGATAACGCTGCCACATTCCAACAATTTAAAAATGAATATCCTTCAGTTTCTACCTACGATTTAGCGATTCAAGAAAGAGAAAACGATTTAGTGATTGCAACTTTTGGTAGAGCACTTTATGTATTAGATGATATAGGCGGCTTAAGAAAAGCAGCTGCTAATATGGGGAAAGTGTTTACGAATAAAGTAACTGTATTTAATGCGCCAGCTGGTTATCAAGCACACCGTAAAAACGCCATGGGTATTGAATATAGCGTTTGGGGAACTTATGAGGGCGAAAATAAAAGAGCTGGACTTCCTATCAGCTTCTTTGTTCACAAGGCAGCATCTGATACTGGTAAAAATGCAATTGGAGACACAGCTACACTTCGTTTTTATGACGCAACCAATACACTCGTAAGAACCATTCGTACAAAAACAGAGGCTGGCTTTAACAGATATTTCTGGGGTATGGAAGGCCGTGGCTTACGTGCAAGTGGCGGCGGCGGTAGAGGCGGCAGAATGGGCGGTGGTGCAGGATTTGGTGGCGGTGCGCCTCAAGAAGCACCAGGTTTACCAGTTGATCCAGGAACCTATAAAGTGGTGGTAAGCGTTGGTCGTAATTTATCAGATAGCACCATGCTTGTTGTGAACGATGACCCGTATGCGCCTACTTCTAAAGAAGTGCGCGACGCCATTAGAAAAGCAAATGCAAGACTTGATAAAACAACCGAAAAACTAAATACCTTAAATGAGCGTATGACAGAAGCGGATGGTATCATAGCAAAAATTGAAGCCAATTTAAGAGACATGGATAAAAAAGCAGCCGACACCATTCGCAAAACAGTAACGGTTGTTAAAGATGAAATGAAAGCGATTAGAGAAATGCTAAATGGTAAACCACAAACCAAACAAGGTTACGGAAACATACCTCAAGTAACCGTAAGCAGTGTTTTTGGTGAAGCTAGAATGACAATTATGGGTAAGCCGGTAGCGCCTGGTGCACAAGAAGACAGGCTTATCACATTTGCTGAGCAAAAAGTTGGCGAAGTAATTACGCGCGCCAATAAGTTTTTTGATGGTACATGGAAAACATTGAGAACACTTGCAGAAGCTGCACCAGTTAAGATTTTTAAAGACTATAAAACAATTGAATAAATAAATATTAATACCCAAACATTTTTCCAACCATAACTAGAAACCATTTATGAGTTCATTAGCACTATCCGATAAAATTGTTTTTGTACTTTATTTTTTAATGGTTGCTAGTTATGGTTATTGGGTGTACCGTAAAAAAAAGGATACCGTATCCGCATCTCAAGATTTTTTCTTAGCGGAAGGGTCCCTTACTTGGTGGGCTATTGGCGCATCTTTAATTGCCTCTAATATTTCAGCGGAGCAGTTTATTGGCATGAGTGGCGAAGGTTTTTTTGTAGGCGTTGCCATTGCCGCCTATGAATGGATTGCTGCACTTGGTTTAATTATTATTGCCGTTTGGTTCATACCTATTTATTTAAAGAATAAGATTTACACTATGCCTCAGTTTTTAAAAACGAGGTATAACGAATCGGTGGCACTTGTAATGGCTATATTTTGGTTGTTACTCTATGTGTTTGTAAACTTCACTTCTATTTTGTATTTAGGTGCTGTAGCTATTAATGGATTATTAGGTGGCGATTATTTACACCTAGTGATGATTGGTCTGATGTTAATGGCACTTATCATTACGCTTGGTGGTATGAAAGTAATTGGATACACCGATGTTATTCAGGTGGCTGTATTAATTATTGGCGGTTTTGCCACCGTATACATGGCATTACAAATTGTAGATCAAAGAATCAACAATGTAATAGATGGCAGCGCACTTGCAGGATTTAATACTTTGTTATCGCAAGCGCCAGAACACTTCCATTTAATTTTACCAAAACCCAACAATACCGATATGAGTGCTGCTGGGCAGTTAGCAAGAGATAAGTATATTATTTTACCAGGCATTGCCATGTATTTTGCTGGACAATGGATTTTAAATTTAAATTATTGGGGTTGTAATCAGTACATCACACAACGTGCACTTGGCGCACAATTAGAAACAGCAAGAAAAGGTATTTTATTTGCTGGCTTCATGAAATTATTCATGCCCGTTATTGTAATGCTTCCGGGTATTGCAGCGTTTGTTTTGTATAAAAATGGTCAGCTAGCTGGTTTTGAAGGTGGAAAAGATGGTGCTTATTCTGCAATACTTGCTTTTTTACCAGCTGGTTTAAAAGGATTAGCGATTGCTGCATTAACAGCTGCTATTGTTGCATCACTTGCTGGTAAAGCAAATAGTATTTCAACCATTTTCACATTGGATATTTATAAAAAATACATCAACCAAGAAGCCAACGAAAAAAAGTTGGTATGGACGGGCCGTTTAACCGTATTTATTTCAATGGTTATAGCGGTGATATTTACTTGGAAAGATTTATTGGGAATCGGCGGAGAAGGTGGTTTTACATTTATTCAAAAGTATACTGGCTTTATTAGCCCAGGTGTATTTGCGATGTTTATGCTTGGCTTTTTCTGGAAGCGAACAACTGGTGCAGCTGCAATGACAGGTTTGATCACCGGATTTGTATTGGCTATATTTTTTAATAGTTATGCTATTCCTTTATTTGGAACTGATAATATTATGTACACGGCATACCTCAATAAAAACGGCGCCTACGAAATTCCGTTTTTAATAAATATGGGTTGGTCGTTTGTGCTTACAATAATTATCATGGTGATGGTAAGTATGGCGGGTCCAAAAGTAAACCCGAAAGCATTTGAAATTGATGCTAGCATGTTTAAGGTGAGCAAATCAACACTCGTACTGATTGTAATCATACTCATGTTGTTAAGTGCCCTGTACGTTAAATTCTGGTAGTATTATCTAACATCTTTTGCGCAACCGCAGCCACCTTTTCTTTGGTAGCCGGGCTTAAATACGCTGCAGGCAGATGCCGAAACAGCGATCATAAGCGTGATGATAATAATTTTAAGAAGACTGTTTTTCATAATTGAATACTAAATTACGCAAAAATTCACCCAAATACCATTAAAACACAGGCTTCCATACAACGTATTTTAGTAGCTCCACTCGATTGGGGCCTTGGACATGCTTCTAGATGCGTGCCCATTATCCAGGATTTGATAGAAAAAGGGCACACCGTTACCATCGCTGCAGGTGGTGCGCAAAAAAAATTATTACAATATTATCTTCCAAACGCTACCTACTTATCTATACCTAATTATAATATCAGGTATAGTAAAAATGCTTGGTGGCTTCCGTTTGCTTTATTTTTTCAGTTACCCAAAATGGCATTGGCTATTAATAAAGAACACAGGTGGTTACAGGCAAATGTGCAATTGTTTGATCATGTCATTTCAGATAATAGATATGGGCTTTTTAATGCTAGGATAAAAACCACATTTATAACCCATCAGTTAATTGTTAAAGCGCCATTTACATGGGCCGAAAAAATCATTCAAAAAGTACAGTACTATTTTATCAATCAGTTTTCTGAGTGCTGGGTTCCTGATACGTTTGATTACCCTGGCTATGCAGCTGATTTATCTCACCCTGTTGTCATGCCCAAAATACCTGTTACTTATTTAGGGTCACTCAGTCAATTTAGTGTTTTACAAAATGCATCTACCGGTGCACTTCCCATAAAATACAAGTACTGTTTTTTATTGTCTGGTCCCGAGCCTCAAAGAACTATGTTGCAAGATATCATTGAATCCGGCGCTCAACAATTGCAAGCACCATCAATATTAATAGAAGGAAGACCTTCCGATTTACCCAATCATTATCAAATAAAAAATTCCTTAACCAAGCTGCGATATGCAAGTGGCCAAGATTTATTAGACATTATTTTGCAATCTGAGTATGTGGTGTGCCGTAGTGGTTATTCTACACTGATGGAACTTTTACCGCTGCATAAAAAAATGATATTGATCCCTACGCCAGGTCAAACAGAACAGGAATATTTGGCCAGATCTTTAGCCAATAGACAAATGGCTGTAATAATGGATCAGTCTACATTTGACCTTACCACACTAAATGAAAAAGCAGACAAGCATTGCTTTATATTTGCTTCATGAATTCAAAAACAAAGGCACATATTGCAGTATTAATTGCAAATTTAATTTTTGGTGCAGGTTACGCAGTTGTTAAAACAATTACACCTGAGTATTTAGCGCCTTATTCATTAAATGTAGTTCGTGTTGTAGTGAGTCTTGTTTTATTTTGGTCTTTGTTGTTGTTTAAACCTTCTAAAGTTTCTATCGATAAAAAAGATATTCCACTTTTTATTTTATGTGGTATAACGGGTGTGGCCATTAACCAAATTATGTTTATTAAAGGACTGGCATTAACATCTGCTATTCATAGTTCACTACTTTCATTGGCTACACCTATATTTATTACCATCATTGCTGTTTGGCTACTCCATGAAAAATTTAACATCAATAAATTTTTTGGACTAGCGCTTGGAATTGGTGGGGCTGGTTTACTCGTACTTGTTAAAGACGTACAATCTAGTAATAGCAGTAGTTTGCTTGGAGATTTGTATATACTTGTAAATGCTATTTCTTATGCTTTTTATATGGTGCTCGTAAAACCGCTCATGGAAAAATACAATGCAATTCATGTATTACGCTGGGTATTTACATTTGGTACTATTTTTATTTTACCCGTTGCCCTACCTGATTTTATAGCCACCGATTGGTCTTTGTTTGGAACATCAGAGTGGTTAGCACTTGCGTTTGTGGTGCTACTTGTTACTTTTTTATCCTATTTATTTACAGTATATGGTTTACAGGAGCTGGGTCCATCCGTTACGGGCGCATACATTTACACCCAACCTGTTTTTGCAACCATTATCGCGATGGTTTTTGCCGGCGAACATTTTACAATCATTAAAGGAGCAGCGGCACTATTAATTTTTTCGGGTGTTTATTTAGTGAATAGAAAAAAAACAATCTAACAGCGTTTCTTTATATTTGTAAGGATGGCTGTAAAACGTATATCTATAACAGAGTTTGTTTCCATGATGGAACAGTATCCCATCTTGGATGTACGAAGCCCTTTGGAGTATGCGCATGCCCACATGAAAAACGCATATTCTTTACCCTTGTTTTCTGATGAAGAACGAAAGGTGGTAGGCACCGCTTACAAACAACAAGGTAAACAACCTGCCATCAAATTAGGGCTTAACTATTTTGGCGTAAAAATGGCTGCGATGGTAAGTGAAGTAGAGGCGCTACTCGCTGCAAGCCCTGACCCAAATAATAAAGTGGTGCTTGTGCATTGTTGGCGCGGGGGTATGCGCAGCGCAGGTGTAGCATGGCTTTTAGATTTATACGGCTATACCGTATATACACTTGCTGGTGGTTATAAAGCTTATCGTAACTGGGTGCTTGCTCAATTTATAATGCCGTATCAGTGTAAAGTATTGGGTGGATTTACGGGTTCTGGTAAAACAGAAACATTGCAGTCCTTAAAGGCACTCGGTCAACCCATTATTGATTTAGAAGGGCTCGCACACCACAAGGGATCTACTTTTGGAAATTTGGGACAACCGGTCCAGCCTTCGCAAGAACAGTTCGAAAATTTATTGGCACAAGCACTATATAAAATTAGTGCTAACCATTCATACATTTGGTTAGAAGATGAAAGTAGGCGGATAGGTCTTGTGAATATTCCTACTCAACTATTTGAGCAAATGCGAAAAAGCAAGCTTTACTTTTTAGATATTCCTTTTGCAAGTCGTCTTCAATTTATTGTTAGTGGATATGGTAAATTCGAAAAAGATCAATTAATGAGTGCGATACTTCGTATCAAAAAAAGACTCGGTGGATTAGAAACAAAAACCGCCATCAATTTTTTAATAGAAGACGATATTGAAAGTAGCTTTAATGTACTTTTAACCTACTACGATAAGTTGTATGTAAAGGGTGCCTATAATAGAGAAAACCCGGAATCGTTGATTCAAAAAATAGAACTGCCAAGTGTTGATCCATCTGCAAATGCGGCTACTTTATTAGCGAGTGCCGGTTTATAATTGTCTTACACTAATGCTGCAATCCAATCTTTAATGGTAAGTACACTTAAGGTAGTCATTACCGCTACAACTAGCCACCCTGCTATATCTAGCCACAAAGGCTGCTTATAATTTCCTACAATTTTTTTATGGTGAGCGGCTACTAAAATAACGGCCAAAGCAACTGGCAAAATAAGACCATTGAGTGCGCCAACTGTAACAAGTATTTTTACAGGGTTGCCCAAAAACGTAAATACAAGTGTACTGATAATAATAAAAATGCTAATGGCTATTTGATGATGCTTATCAACCCAGCCACTAAAATTTCGTAAAAAAGAAATAGAAGTATAGGCAGCACCTACTACAGAAGTAATGGCAGCAGCCCAAAGTACCATACCAAAAAACAAGTAACCCATATTACCGGCAGCAAATTTGAACACACTAGCTGCAGGATTTGAAGGGTCTAACACAGCACCACTAGATACTACACCGAGCGCTGCCAAAAATAAAACGACGCGCATAATAGCCGTAATTATAATTCCCGAAACGGCGCTTTTATTTGTTTCCCTTAATGAAGCGGTTCCACTAAAGCCCGCATCCAATAAACGGTGACCACCTGCAAAACAAATATAACCTCCTACTGTTCCACCAACGAGTGTCACAATAGCTTTTGCACTAAATACGGTTGGCATAAAACTATGGATAATTGCCTCTTGTATAGGCGGGTTTGCGCTTACCGCAATATATAAGGTAAGCCCCATCATAAGCATACCTAGAATTTTGGTAAAACGGTCTAGTAGCGCTCCGGCTTCCTTCATCCAAAAAATAAAAAGTGCTAAAAAACAACTAATAATAGCCCCTACTGCTGGATTCAGTCCGGTTAATACTTGTAGACCAAGTCCACAACCACCAATATTACCAATATTAAAAGCAATGCCCCCAAGTACAATGAGCCCCGTTATAAAATACCCGAGGCCAGGCAGTAGTTCATTGGCAATAATAGGAGCGCGTTTACTACTCACAACTAAAATTCTCCAGATATTTAATTGCGCGCCAATGTCTAATAGTATAGATAATAAAATTACAAAACCAAAACTAGCAAGCAGCTGTTGGGTAAATACAGTGGTTTGGGTTAAAAACCCAGGTCCAATAGCAGATGTGGCCATTAAAAAAGCTGCACCAAGAATTGCATTTTGTTTTTTTAGTGAATTCACTACTATTAATTTTTTATAAGACTATAAATAATTTTTGCAAATGCAAGCGCATGTGGTGTATCGGCGTGAATACAAATGGTATCTGCTGCTACATCAATAACGGCTTGATCTATTGTGGTTATTTTTCTTTCTTGAATCAAAAGAGACACCTGTGTCTTTACCGACATTTCAGTTGTAAATACAGCGCCATCTATATTTCTCGGACATAAACTACCATCATTTAAATAGGCCCTATCCGCAAAAACTTCATGTGCAGTAGCAAGCCCAATATTATTTGCTGCGTCTAACATGACGCTACCACTTAAACCAAAATAAACAGCAGCTGGTAACTGGTCAAACACAGCACTGGCAATAGTTGTAGCTAATTCAATATTTTTAGCAGCTTGATTGTATAAAGCACCGTGTGCTTTTACATGCGCTACAACCTGCCCCATTTCTTTGGCAATATTTGAAAATAGAAGTAGCTGTTCAGCCACCATATCATACACCGCTGCATTTGATAAATACATTTCTTTTCTTCCAAAATTTTCCCTGTCTAGATACGAGAAGTGTGCACCTATTTGTACTTTATTTTTTTGCGATAACGCAATTGTTTTTTTGATGGTATCCGTATCTCCTGCATGGTAACCACATGCAATATTGGCAGCTTCGATATAGGGCATGAGGGCTTCGTCATTGTCTAACCCTTCCCCCATGTCGCAATTGATTAGTAGCATTTTATTTTTCTGAAAAGTATTCTTGTAGCCTGAATTTACAGGCATTTTCTAATTGCTGCAAATTTGTTTCCTGCTGTAATAAAAGTCTTTCTGCTTCCTGTATGTCAATCCATTTTATCCCAAACGAGCTTCCAATGGGCATTTGTGCCAGCGAAGCCATATCTGCACTAATCACTGTCCCTATTCGTGGATAGCCGCCAGTGGTTTGATGATCTGCCATTAACACAATGAGTTGCCCGGCTGGCGTTAATTGTAAAGTGCCCCTTGTTACAGCTGTGGAAAGTAGTTCCGTCGGTATCGTATGGCAAATGGGATCACTTTTTAAGCGAAAGCCCATTCTGTTACTTTGTAGGTCAATTTCAAATCGTTTATTTTCAAAGTCTTCTATTTCCTTTTGTGATAACACATTAAAGTTGGGTCCTTGTATACAGCGAATGATATTGGAACGGTAAAATTCTCCGGTATTTGCAGTCCATCCGGTTGTTAATGCATGTAATTGCCCTACTCCTTCAAAGTGATAATTAAAATTTTGAGCCGTTAATAAGAGATCGTTTTTTTGAAGCCTTCCTTTTTTACTTTTGAACCCACCATGAACAGCTAGATAAATTCTGGCTCCATTTGCTGGAGCGTTAAACGTTAGTTTTGATCCAGCATTTACAATGATGGGTTGATTGCTATACACAGTTTCATTGTCTAGCGTTGCTGATGTTACTGCTCCTGTAAATGTGAATAGTGTTTCTTTATGAAATACAATTACTGCAGCAGGAATATGCATTTCTAAAACAATTGCATCTCTTTTATTCCCAACAAGTGCGTTTGCCATTAAATGGGCAATGGTATCCATCGATCCCCCCGGACTAAATCCTTGGTGTTGTTTACCCGTATCCGGCAAACCTTGTAAGCTATCTAAAATCCCTGCTTTTATAATTTGAATACTCATTGTTTGTTTAGTTTATCAAATTCTAAAAGAGAAATCGCATTAAATTTTACAAAGCTTCCAGGCGTTAATAATATGTTTTCATTTTCATCTATTAATGCAAGCGGTGTTTTACCTATAATTTGCCATCCACCTGGCGAGTTGCAAGGGTAAATACCTGTTTGAACGCCAGCAATACCAACGCTTCCAGCCTGTACAAGCGGTCTTGGATTTTGGTGTCTTGGTGTTTGAATAGCTGGATCTACAATACCCATATAAGCAAAGCCAGGTAAAAAACCATTCATAAAAACACGGTATGTTTTTGCAGTATGTAGTTCAATCACTTTCTGGGTGCTCATTTGATGTTGATCTGCCACAGATTCAATATCGGGCGCTACAGTTTTATCATAACAAACTGGAATAATAATTTCATTTTTAGAAAGCTTAATACCACTGACATCTTGGTTTACATTGTTTTCAATCCAATCTTTTATGAATGTATAAATGGGAATTACATTTTCGTTTTTCAATTGACGCTGATATACCGTCATGTAATTGTAAACAACAGTTACCGAATTATAAGCAGAAATAATATCTGTTACGCCCTCAATTTTATTTTTAATAAGCGCATCCAATAGCAAATACACCCTATCGTTTGTTTCTAAACTTATAGGCCCTCCAAAATCAAGCGTGACAGCTTGATCTGATATAGGATATATTTGGTAAGAAGACGTAGCAGACATACCCTCAATTTACACCAACTATTTCAAATCCATCTCTTACATTTTTTTGTTAAATATCTCACTGCTCCAATAGGCGGAGGACCCTGCGCGTATATTTGAATTCTAAAAATGTAGCTATGAATGAAATTGTTTTATACGCTTTGCTAGCGGTGAGTTGCGTGTCACTTTTACTAGTGATTCTCTTATTATCAAAATCTAATAATGGCCAAGGGTTACAAAATGAAATGGCCATACTCCAATCTAAAATTGCACAACTAGAGCATTCTATAAAAACAGATTTTAGCCTTAATAGAACAGAGACCAATAATACCTTACAGTCTGGACTTGATGGACTTATTCAAAAAACTGATGCCAATCATAAACTTAACAGAGATGATTTGAGAACGGGTTTAATTGATTTAACACAGGAGCTTAAAAATAAATTTACCGACTTAACAGAGGGCCAGTCTAAACTAGTACAACAAACCGAAAAAAAGCTGGAGCAGATGCGCGAAACGGTGGATGAAAAACTGCAAAAAACGCTAAACGAAAGGCTGGGTCAGTCTTTTGAGGCGGTTGGAAAGCAATTAGAAGCCGTGCAACTTGGACTTGGAGAAATGAAAACTTTAGCTGGTGATGTAGGTGGATTAAAAAAGGTACTTAGTAATGTAAAAATGCGTGGCGGTATTGGTGAAGTACAGCTTGCGATGCTACTTGAACAAATACTAGCACCTGAACAGTATGCAGCCAATGTAAAAACCAAGCAAAACAGCGCAGACATTGTAGAGTTTGCTATTAAACTACCGGGCCGTGATGATAATAATAAGCAGGTATGGCTTCCGATCGATGCCAAATTTCCAAAAGATGTGTATGAGCAGTTGCAAACTGCTTATGACGCTTCCGATTTACCAGAAATAGAAGCAGCTCAAAAAAACCTAGAGCAAACCATAAAAAAAATGGCTAAAGATATTTCTGATAAATACCTGGATCCGCCTAATACCACCGATTTTGCCATTTTATTTTTACCCTTCGAAGGTATTTATGCCGAAGTGGTAAGAAAAGCTAGTTTACTTGAAGATTTGCAGCGTAATTATAAAATTATAGTGACGGGTCCGAGTACCCTTGCCGCAATTTTAAACAGTTTGCAAATGGGCTTTAAAACGCTTGCGATTCAAAAGCGCAGTGGTGAAGTTTGGAAAGTGCTGGGCAATGTAAAAACGGAGTTTGAAAAATTTGGCGGCCTCATCGAAAAAGCACAAGGCAATATTCAAAATGGACTTAAACAACTCGATGAAGTAGTAGGTGTTCGTACCCGTGCTATTCAGCGTCAATTAAGGGATGTAGAGGTTTTAAATGATGCACCGGGTGCTTTTAATGCCCTCGAAAATCCCGAATTACCTGTTGATTAATACCTATTTAATGTAGGTTTAAAAACGCACGGATGGATGCCGCTACTTTTGTAGGTGTTTCTTCCATGGGTGCATGTCCTACATTTTGTAATACAACCAGTTTACTCCCTTTAATGTCTTTATTAAATAAGTAAGCATTGGAAACGTTGATGAGTTGATCCTGATCGCCCCAAATAATAAGGGTTGGTTTGCTTATTGTTTTTATAGGTGCTGGATTTGGCTTAAAACCTGCTTTAAATATAGAGAGTGCTGCTTTTCTGTTACCCTCTCTTAATAGTAAATCGTGGTAACGATTAATAGATTCGTCATTGATTTTATTTTTATCTACAAATACCCCCTCTAAACTTTTTTTAACTAAAAACTTAGGAGTTACCCATAATAGTATATTATTAATGACGGGCATGCTTGCAATTTTAAATCCAAGCGAACCTTTTTCATTTTTTTTCGGATATCCACTTGCATCAAGTAATATTAACTGTTGTACCCTCGATGGATTAAAGAGCGCGTAATGCCATGCAATGCTTCCGCCAAGCGAGTTTCCAGCTACAATACAAGATTTGACGTTTAATTTTTCTAGTACCGAATCAACAAAAATATTATAGACATCTGCGTTGTATTTATTTTCTTGATTGGGCCCGGTAAGTCCAAATGCCGGTAAGTCAAAGCGAATAATTTTTTTCTTACTACTTAATAAGAGTGTTAAACTATCCCAGGTATGTAATGATGCCGATGTCCCGTGTATGAGCACTAGTGGAACAGAATCTGAAGCATTACCTTCTATTCGGTAATGTACATTCATACCTAAAACAGGTATAAATTTTGATGCTGTGTTTGCATATATAGGTAGTAATGTTTCTAGTTTTTTATCTTGTTCTGCCAAAACAATAACAGCAACAACTAGGGCAACAAGGATTGCTGCAATTCCAAAGCCAATGTATTGTATGAATTTTTTCATGTTGCTTATTGTTTGTTTGCTTCGATCGTTGTTTGGATAGCTGATATTAGTTCAGCACTCTTTAAAGGCTTTTTATAATTCCAATTTTTTAACACTTTACCATCAGCATCTGTAATGACGGTAAATGGTGCAACACCTCCACTGTTATAGCGTTCACGAATAATGGCATTGTGATAAAACTGTTTTTCGGAACTCGTTTGTTCTATGCCTAAATCTATTTTTAATAGCACTAAATGGTTATTTGCATATGTCGCAAATTCGCTGGTTTCAAATGATTCTTTTTCTAGTTTAACATTTTTAGCGTCGTCACTTTTATGTATAAAATGAATAAGTATAATTTTGCTTTCTTTTATTGAACGCTGTTTCGCTACATCAAAATTTGACTCCCAAGTTGGAGATAGTTGAATGAGTGGAAAAAGAAATATCAATAATAGGCGGAGCATATTAATTATTTTTTATTGTTGCGCAACACCAATAGCTGTGGGAAATGTTCAATTCCTTTCATAAGGAGTTGTGTCATTTCACTAAAGGTATAAATAAATGAGCCAAGTACGATATCTGTGTCACCGTCTTTATCTATGTCAGCTACTTCCATGGTAAGCCACTTTCCATTGGCCGCTTCTGGTGTGGAAGTAGGCGCAAACTGCATATTTCCAGTGTTTTCAAAATAAATAAATCCTTGTTCCGGTTTAGCAAGGTCATCATAAAAAGAAATAGCAGCAATATCTAAATCCCCATCACCATCAAAGTCTCTGGCAACAGCTTTACTAGCGCCATACATAGGAAAGAAAAAGCTTTCTTTAAAATGATTGAGTTTGTCATTGAGTAAAATGCGAACGCCATGAAATCTTTTTTTAACTCTAGATAAATCCCAGTTGTCACCATTACTCATAACTATGTCTAAAAAGCCATCTTTATTGATATCAATCATTTCAAAATAACTTACACCATACACAGGCGGAAATTTAACCAGCGGCGTTTCTTTAAAACTGCCCCCTCCTTTATTTTCTAAATAATAGATTCCTTCGTAGGCCTGTGCCATCATAACAACGATGTCTAATTTTCCATCCTTGTTTAAATCAACTATTTCTGCTTTTCTAGCACCCGGGCGGTACACTAAAATGTTTTCTTTACGGATATCACCCCCATCTAACCAACTTATTTTACCGGTATGATTTCCAAATTGGCAAATAATGATATCTTCTTTTCCGTCTTGGTTTACATCTGCTTTCTCAATGTTTACAGGCCTTGCCAATCCACCAAAAGATGCTTTCTGTTCTGTAGAATCAAGTGATAGTAAAAAACCTTCTTTTTTTTCTGAAGGTGCAATACTACCAATGCATAAAGCTCTTGGTTCTTTATTTTTTTCAAATAATAAATCTACTACAGCCGAAGGAGTATTCCAGGTTTCTGTGAGTTTTAAATTTTTATCTAAAGCATATAACTCATTGATGGCATCACTTACATATAGTGTACCATTAGCGTCATCAAATTTTATCATGCTTGTTTTAGGCGCTTGTTTGTTATCAATAAAAACAGGCTCACTAAAAAACTGTCTAGTAGATGTTTTTACTACCGTTGTAATTTTTGCAGGAATTACAGTTGCCGGCGCTTTAGTAATATAAAAGTCTACAATTTTTTGCCAGTCAGATTTTGAAATGATTGGTGAATTTGGATAGACCCTTAATTTTTCTACAATAGCTGCTTCATCTGGTTCCATAGAAGCGTATGGACTATCATTAATACTCCTAATTCCTAAACGCCAACCCATATTAGGTAGCACACTTTCTTTCCAAGTTTTTTTGTCTAGTAAATCGGGTGCTGTGTATATATGACAACTACCACAATATTGTTTGGCAAGGGCTTCTCCAGATAAGCTCGAATTAGTGGTTGTGGGTGAAAACGAAAATAGGCTTAGGACAAATAAGCACAATAACCCTAGTATGGAAATGATTTTAATCTTCATTTTTCTTAGTTTTACAATCATTTGTAATTGTTGATTACAAATATATTAACCCGCTAACTATGAATAAGAATTATTCTCATTACATCTTGGTTGCTCTTTTAGTGGCAGCACCTTTTGTATACCTATCAACATTTTACGCTAGTTTACCGGCAACTATTCCAACCCATTTTAATATAAAAGGAGAGGCCGATGGGTTTGGATCTAAAAGCATGGCTTTTTTTGGACCTGTTTTTATAGGAATCGTTAGTTTGTTTACCTATTTATTAATGATCAATATCAAAAAAATTGATCCCAAAAGGTATGAAAACAACAATGACGCTTATTTTAAAGTATTTGGGCTCATCACTGTGGCATTTTTATCTGGGATAAACATGGTGATATTAGCTAAAACCAAACAACCCGATCTTCCTATCGATAAATTGATACTTCCACTCCTCGGCCTGTTTTTTGCTGTGATGGGATCTTTTTTTCCAAAGCTTTCTCAAAACTATTTTGCAGGGTTTAAACTTCCTTGGACATTAAGTAGTGAAGAAAATTGGAATGCCACACATAACAATGCTGGAAAATTTTGGTTGTATGGCGGTTTACTTCAAATGATACTTGGTTTTGTACTACCAGGCATGTGGGCATTTATTAGTTTTTTTGTAATAATGATACCCATGGTGGTTGCCCCCATTATTTTTTCTTATCGTTTTTTCAAAGCAGGGAAATAAATTATTTTTTATGCAGTAAAGTATAGATGTCTTCATCGGTATCTATATTACTCATTTGCCTTAAAATTTGAGGATAGCGCCAACTTACGCGCTTACTCAAGGGACTCGCTGTAAACTTTTTAGGATTTGGAAAACCAGCTACAATCATAGCGGCTTGTGCAGGTGTTAATGATTTTGCTGATTTATTAAAATAATGCCTGGCGGCAGCTTCCATTCCAAAACAGCCGGGTCCTGTTTCAATCACATTTAAGTATACTTCTAAAATTCTTTTTTTACCCCAGATTAATTCAATCAAAAAAGTAAAATAGATTTCAGGAATTTTTCGGATGTATTTATCATAAGACCCACCTTGCCACAAAAAAACATTTTTTGCAACCTGTTGCGTTATTGTGCTTGCACCACCTCCAAGTGGTATTTTACTTTTTTTCTTTTTCTTTTTAGGTCTTAGGCTTTTTTCGATGGCGTCAAAATCAAAACCAATATGTTCTGCAAATAGCTGGTCTTCGCTTGCTATTGCCGCTAGTTTACTTTGGTAGCCGAGTTCTTCCCAACTTACATAATCTCTTTTTAAACCAAGTCCAAAGGCGTTTGTCAGTTGCGTAATAGTAATGGGAGGATCTACAAATTTTGTAATAAGCACATATAAAAATGAACTAACAAATAAATACAATAAAATCCGCTTAATTTTCCCAATCACGATTAAAGTTTTTCTAAATTACAAATCTTTTGAACGCAAACTTCTTTTATTTGAAAAAGCTCATTTTCTTTTTGTTATTCTTTGTGCAAGTATTTATATCATTTGCACAAAAAAATAGGTATGCATATAGCGTTCAAAAAATGGGCTCTCCTTTTAATATTGTGCTCTATGCAGATACAAAACAAATCGCAGACAGTGCTGCACAAGAAAGTTTCAAGCTTGTTGATTCCATCAATTTAATTTGTAGTGATTACGATAGCAGTTCCGAATTATTTAAATTAAGGTATGCAGTAGTTGGCGTGCCCATTAAACTGTCTCCCATTTTATTTGAGCTAATTTATATTGCAAAGGGGGCCTATAAAGACGCTGATGGTAGTTTTGATATCACGGTGGGTCCACTTTCTGGACTATGGCGAAATGCCCGAAAATCTCAAATATTTCCGAAAGCAACAGCAATTAATGAGGCGCGCAAGCGTATTGGATTTAATAAAGTTCAATTAGACAGTGGCGCGCAAACAATTACTTTTTTACAACCCAATATGCAACTTGATATGGGCGCCATTGCTAAAGGATATGCTGCAGATAAGGTGTTGGCATTACTCAAATCTCGAGGAATTACAACTGCCCTAGTTGATGCTGGAGGTGATATGGTTGCTTTTGGTATACCACCTCAAAAAAAGGGATGGACTATTGGCATTAATGTACCTGGACAGCAAGAAAAATTATTAGAACGTAAACTTGTTTTATCCAATAAAGCAGTTGCCACATCGGGTGATGCATTTCAATACTTGTTGCATGAGGGGAAAAAGTATGGTCATATTATTGATCCAAGAACTGGCTATGGTGTTACTTTTCAGCGGAATGTAACTGTTGTAGCACCAACAGCTACTACCGCCGATTGGTTGGCTACAGCCTGTAGTATCCTAACACTTGAACAGGTTAAAATATTGGCAAAAAAGTACAAATCTGAAGTACTCATTACCACATTACAAAATGGAAGGATACACAAAGTGATTTTTGGAAAATTTGATGGATACTTAGCGCAATAATTATTGCACCTATTCTAAAAAATTCATAACTTACTAATTCTAAAAATGAATCGTGGTTAAGCATTTTATTACATTTTTATTTTGTTCCATTTCTATTGGTGTACATGCGCAACAAAGCACTGTTACTTTTGAAAAGTACGAGCAAAAATTACCAGTAGGTAATTTGCGTTTTGCAATGGTGCCTATTCCGGCTGGACAATTTAAAATGGGATCAACAATTACCGCTTCAAAAATTATTATCGACGAAACGCCTCAAAAAGAAATATCACTAGATGCATTTTGGATGAGTGCCACAGAAGTAACCCGCGATGTTTTTGATGTTTTTTTAAAAGACGAAAACACCTCTCAAAACTCTGATGTGGATGCGATTACTAGACCAAGTCCTCAATATGTAGATCTAACCTGGGGCATGGGTAAAGAGGGTGGATACCCTGCTAATAGTATGTCTCAATATGCAGCATTTATGTTTTGTAAATGGCTTTATAAACAAACAGGTATTTTTTATAGATTACCTACAGAGGCCGAATGGGAATATGCTAGCAGGGCAGGATCAACCACGCCTTATTATTATGGTACCGATCCTAACATGCTTTCTAAATATGCATGGTTTCAAAAAAATAGTAATAATAAATACCAGAAAGTAGCTCAAAAATTACCCAATGCTTGGGGACTTTACGATATGCTTGGTAATTTAATGGAGTGGACCACCGATCATTATGAGCCCAACAGATATGCTAGCATCGAATCAAAAAATCCAATGGTTGCCCCAACGCAAGGGGTGTACCCAAAGGTTTTACGTGGTGGATCTTTTTTGTCGGATGCAAGTATTTGCAGAAATGGTAAACGAATAAAATCGGACCCTATTTGGAATAGACGTGATCCGCAAATTCCAAAAAGTAAGTGGTGGCTTACAGAGGCTAACGATGTTGGTATCAGACTCTTAAGGCCATTACAACAGCCAACACCCGAACAAGTAGATCAATTTTTTTCATCTTATTTAATAAAATAAAAAACAACAGCCATATGTCAAATCAATCTTTTCATGACAAACGCAGAGACTTTGTAAAACAAGGTTCCATGCTTGCAGGTGCCATTGCAGCTGCGCCCCTAATTTCCAACGCTAACTTTTTTTCTGGTTCTGATGACGTTATCAAAGTAGCCGTTATTGGTTGCGGTGGACGCGGAACAGGTGCTGCCGTACAGGCATTAATGAGCAAGCAAAATGTAAAAATTGTTGCGATGGCAGATGCTTTTAAAGACCGCCTAGATGAATGTTATAAAAACGTAGCTGGTGAACTAGCTAACGCAGGCGCTGGTACAAAGGGTATACTTGATGTTCCTGAAGAAAGAAAATTTGTAGGTTTTGACGGTTATTTAAAAGCAATACCACTTGCAGATGTTGTGATACTTGCAACCCCTCCAGGTTTTAGACCCATACATTTTGAAGAAGCTGTTAAGCAAGGCAAACATATATTTATGGAAAAGCCGGTAGCTACAGATCCTGCTGGTGTTCAAAGGGTTTTGGCTGCTGCTAAAATTGCAAAGCAAAAAAAATTAAACGTAGTAGTAGGACTTCAAAGACATTACCAAGATTCATACCGTGCGCTTTTTGCAAAAAAAGACATGATTGGAGATATTACATCGATGCAAGCTTGGTGGAATAATGATGGCGTTTGGACAAGACCACGTAAAGCAGGTCAAACCGAAATGGAATATCAAATGCGTAACTGGTATTATTTTGTGTGGCTTTGCGGCGATCATATTACGGAACAGCACATCCACAATTTAGATGTGATTAACTGGTTTAAAGGTGGGTATCCTGTAAAAGCGCAAGGATTTGGTGGAAGACAAGTAAGAAAATCAAAAGAGCACGGTGAAATATTTGATCATCACTATGTAGAGTTTCATTACGCCGACGGATCTATTTTAAATTCGCAGTGTAGACACATGCCAGGCACTTCTAGTAAAGTAGATGAATTACTAGTGGGCACCAAAGGAAAAATTTATTGTGATGCTGCACGTATTACTGATTTACGTGGTAAAACTATTTTTCAATTTGATAAATCGAAAGAGCGTAATCCATATCAAACAGAGCATGACGAACTTTTTGCCGCAATTGCAAAAGGTGAGTATAAATATGCCGACGCAGAAAACGGCGCATACTCAACCATGACATCAATTTTAGGCCGAATGGCTACCTATAGTGGACAAATTATTGATTGGGATAAAGCTATTAATTCGGGGCTTAATCTACATCCATCGGTGTATGCATTTGATGCAGCAGCGCCAGTTAATCCAGGACCTGACGGATTTTATCCAGTTCCGGTTCCAGGTGTTACAAAATACTAAACCGTAACAATTATAAAGCGGCTCCCTATTCTAGTAATAAGGAGCCGCTTTTTTTATTCTACAATTATTTCATCTATAAATTGAAAACCGCTTTGCAGTTTTGAAACAAACTTGATATAGCGAGCAGCGGTTGGTTTCATTTGTACTTTAAAATCTTTAAATAGTAAACTACTCTCTGTAGGAGATACCGTATTGTTATCTCTACCCTGATTGGTATAGTTTATACCGTCCACCGATGTTTGTACTTCAATATATTTAGGCATATAAACACCTGGTCCAATAATTTGCATAAAATTGGCTTGGACTAAATGTATGGTGTCTACTTTTTGTAAATCAATAACAACATCCATATTGCTGGTGAATCCTTGCCACTGTCCATCTTGGTAGGTTAAACTTCCGCGGTATCCATTTACAAGTGTATATTCCTTGGCGGCAGGATAGCTTTTACTATACGGAATATTATAGGTAACAGGTTTATTAAACGCTTTGTGAAAATTAATAAGTATTGAATCAGGCGCCGATTTTTTTGCATTAATAATAGCAGCCTTGATAGTTGCTTTGGCATCCATTAAAAATGCTCCAGCATAAACGTTGGACGCTGTTGTTGGATTCGTTCCATCGGTGGTATAATAGATGGTGGGTTTAAACTGTTCACTATTAAAACTGATTGTTGCAAACCGTTTTGCAGTATCTATGTTAGCACTAATATCTACTCTATTTGAAGGCCTACAATAATTGATATTAAAAGTTTGAAGTAGTGAATAATGAGCGGTTAATTTTTCTTGAAACTGTGCCCAATTTTTAGCAGCCGGATTACTCCATACCACTTCACTTAATGCAATAATGCGCGGAAAAATCATATATGCTGCATGCTCCTGCGTAGGCACATATTCGGTCCATAAATTAGCTTGCGCGCCTTTTACATATTGTTGTTTGTCTTTTTCAAGTGCAGCAGGAAGTGGTTCGTATTCATACACTTTTTGAAGCGGTAAAAATCCACCAATGGCTTCTGGTTCCCCAGCAGGATTTTGCTGGTATTTATCAAAATAACAAGTACCGCCCGGGGTCATAATTACATCGTGGTTTTGCCTAGCCGCATCAATGCCGCCTTGCTCACCTCTCCAACTCATCACGCGTGCGCCAGGGGCTAAACCGCCTTCTAATATTTCATCCCAACCCAGTAGGTAACGTCCTTTACCCGAGATAAACTTTTCCATTCTTTTGATGGCATAGCTTTGTAGTTCATCCTCATCTTTTAAGCCATTTTCTTTAATGCGCTTCTGACATTTTGTACATTTTTTCCAGTGTCCTTTTGCAGCTTCATCGCCTCCAATATGAATGTATTTTGAAGGAAATAACCCCATCACTTCGGTGAGTACATCTTGCATAAAAGTGAAAGTAGAATCGTTTCCAATACAAAATTCGCCAGTTCTACCTTTAACACTATCACAGGCTAAATTTGGATAAGCGGCTAACACTTCATCGGAGTGACCCGGCATTTCAATTTCTGGAATCACATTAATGGCCTTTGCCTTTGCATAGGCAACAATATCTTTCGCATCATTTTGTGTATAGTAGCCTCCGTATGCTAGTGGATCACCTTCTTGTAAATAACCCATCCCATTTTTCCACCATTCTTTCCAAGTTTTATACGTTCTAAAGGCAGCCTGCTTTGTTAATAATGGATACTTTTTTATTTCAAGTCTCCAACCTGCACCATCTGTTAAGTGTAAATGGAGGTTATTGATTTTATAAATACTTAATACATCAATTAAATTTTTGATAAATGATACCGGATAAAAATTTCGAGAAACATCTAGCATGAGTCCTCTGTATTCAAACCTAGGCTTGTCTTTTACCGTTACACATGCAATACGGCTGGGTGTATTACTCGTGTACCATAGTTGAACAATGGTTTGCGCGCCATAGAGTGCACCGGCATAATCTTTTGCAGCAATAGTAATCGTATTAGAACTAACTTCTAGAGTGTATTCACTAGCTGCTAATTTTTTATTCTCTTTAAAAATAATGCGCGTATTTCCTTTTTGTAGCGTGCTTATAGATGTACTTGTAATTTGCTGTACATATTGTGCAATTGGTTTCCAGCTAGCAGGCGCTATAAACTGTGTGTTTTTATAAAAAGTAAAATTTCCAGTATGTACTTTTACAAATTGCGGTTCTGGAATGATACTTACTTGTTTTTGCGCTACTGCAAAATATCCTACGAGTACCAGCGAAATAGCAACGAATATTTTTTTCATCTTCTTTTACTATTTAATGTAAAAATCTTTTCCTAAACTCCAATCATTGTTAAAATATCCCACTGCTTTAATACCGTTCTCGCCTTTAATAAGCATATCCAGTGAAAAAACCATGAAGTCAGGGAAACCGCTACCACCGCTAAAATATTGATTGGCATCTGCCGCCTGCATACCCTGTACACCCGTACCACCAATAAGTGCAACGCTTGTAATACCATTATTTTGAGCTGGGTACATAAAGTAAGCACCTAGGTCTTGCCCTTCATATACGGTACTGCCCATTACAATTTTACCAGTTGTTACCTTAATAGGACAGTTGGTAAGAAGTGCAGCTGCTGCGGTATTGGTGGTTTCGTTGCCGTATAAAATAACGCCCTGATTTTGATAAGCAGCTGTAGTAAAATCTTTATCTGCAATTAAACTTACAGAACCGTTTCCTCTATAATACCAGGTTTCGGCGTCATATGTTGCTTTTTGTAAGGCCCAGTTATTTTCTGCTTCTGTACCATGTGTCGCATAAACAAACACCATATTATGGTTGAAGGCTTCTTTTAAACCACCATTTCTTTGGATGCCTTTGTTGGTAAGTGATGGTGACATCCCTTTGTTCCAACTTGTATTTTTTTCTAAAACCAGGGAACTCGAATTTACAATATGGGTTAATTGGTTGCCATCTAGTATAATGTTAATGGTATCACCTACTGCAAAATCTTTGGTATCAATGGCAACAGCATTAATATTTGTAGTGGTACCTGTAATATTTTTTGTTTTCATATTGCGCGTAAGTTGCACGCGGCTATGGTCAAAACTTTTTGTTTGTTGTAATACTTGTAACCAGTGATAGGTATTGGTAATAGCCGTAGAAGGAAGTGTGTAATCAATCACATTTACTTTGCTACTTAATGGAATGGTATGTCTTTTGAAATAATCAAAAATTGGTGCCCAGTCTACACTCTCATCACTAAACCAATGTGAGCCACCTGGATATTCGTAGTAACTAAAGTCGGGGTGAAATTCGGCAAGCACTTTTTTCATTTGTCTTGCATAGTTCACCGAAACTGTTTCATCTGCATCACCATGAAAAATATAAACACCGTTGGCTTTGTAATTATTGACCATGCCCAGTACATTGCTTGGTGTACTTGCTCTTGTCAATATTTTTTTAACAGGCGTGCTGGTATCATTTGGTACCAGACCATCATGAGAGCCATATGCAGCAAGGGTTGGATAACCTGCCGAAGGTGCAATAGCTGCCCACTTTCCAGGGTAAGTAGCGCCTAGATACCAAGTACCGTGTCCGCCCATGGAGTGACCGGTTAAATAAATATGTTGTGGGTTGGGTTGGTATATTTTTTTAGCAATTTCAAAAACCTCAAGAGCATCAAGTCTACCCCAATCTTCCCAATTAAATCCTCTTGGTCTTCTATTGGTAGGTGCTACAATCGGTCCTTCTTGTTTTGGTTTGTAGGCCCTAGCCTGAGAAATGGCTTCTACTTCTGCACCATGTACCGATAAAAATAAACTTGGATTTGTTTTATTATCGTTGGCTTGAGGTGCCACCGCATAATACTGAACAGAGCCATCTATAGTACTAATAAAAGTATGCGAAGCGTGTTCATTATTTTTTACAGCTGTTACAACAACAGATGTAGTGTCAATAATTTGGTTGTTAGACATTAGAGTAAGCGCTACCCTATAACTTCCTTTGCTTACGTTTTTTGGTACCGGTATTTCTACTGCTACTTTTCTTGCGATATGTTGTGCGATGTTTGAAATATTGGTTTGTATTTTTTGATCCTCCACAGTGGCCGTGATACTCATGCCAGCCGTATTATTTTTTGAACTATTTACAACGACAAGTCCAGCCCATTTTTTTGATACGGCTTCCCCTTCAATAAAAAACGGGAGTGTAGCATCTTTGGTACTTAATTGCACTGGCTTAAATGAAAAATCAAGCATTGCTTTTACCGAAGCAAACCTGCCAGCGCCTGCGGCGCGAATATAAAATTCATTGATTCCTTTTTTTAGTTGAACTGGAATGTACATCCAACCATAACGGTACATATCACCTGCATGTGGTGCCCCATTAATAAATACCATGGAGTGTCCTGTACCAATAAACACAGCTGTTACAGCCTTTGGAGCATTATACGTTAGGTATAAATATCCATTGGCTAGCGCCTGACTTCTAAAATTATTTGCGCTGTCTGCTTTTATGGCTGTCCACTTTGTTTTTGCCTCCGCTGAAACCGCTAATCCTTCTTGAGGCTTACTTTCACTTTTATAGATACTATAAGCAAGCGTATCGGAATACATGGCTTCTCTACCATATTGGTGCACTTTACCCGATGCAAGCCCGTTTGTGAAATGATATACATTTTGTGCAAGTATTACACTTGAGCAAAGCATAGCAAATGCAAAGAATATTTTTTTCATGAATTTTTATTTGCAGTTAATTTACGCCACTATTAAATGAACCCCTTATTTATTTTTTAACCGGTTCAAATAGGCTTAAAAAAGGTTAGAATAGAGTTATCGAAATAAATTAAATTTAGGGTACTAAAATACTTTGTATGAATTTTTTATTCCGCCCTACAATCTCTTATTTAGTGGTGCTTTTCTCTTGCATGACTATTACTTGTGTAAATGCCCAAAAAGTAACAGCACCTTCTTTTACCATGGTACAAAATGGGCGTTCAAATGCAGTTATTGTAACAGCAGTAAATGCAGGTAAAGACGAGCTTTTAGCTGCGGGCGAACTCAGTGAATATGTTTTTAAAATAAGTGGTGCGCGCATTCCTATTTCAACTCAAAAAAACGCCAAAAATTCAGTTATTTATATTGGTCGTGCATGTCCAAATTATGCGGCACTTACAAAAAATGAATATGCGATTGCGAGTAGTAAAAATGAGCTTCAAATTACAGGCGCAACACCCAACCAAACACTTGAAACCGTATATGTTTTATTAGAAGAATTTTTAGGCTGTCAGTTTTTATCGCCAAGTGTAGAAAAAATTCCCACAACAAAAAATATTAGTATTGCAGCGTCTTATGCTTATACCCCAGCTGTATTAACAAGAACAGTTCACTCAAAACTATTTTATGACAACCCGTCTTTTGCTGCCAAACGCAGAGTAACCACCGAAGGGTTTCCAAAATTTGTACCAGAGGCGCGCGTACACACTTTTAATAAGTTTCTACCAGAAAAAAACTTTTTTGAACATCATCCAACATTTTACGCGCTCGTAAAAAATAAAAGACAGCCCACACAACTTTGTTTATCCAACGATACGGTGTATCAAATTATTAAAGATTCTGTAGCTGCATTTTTTAATCGCAGACCCACTGCCACTGTTTTATCTGTTAGTCAGGATGATAATACACAGTATTGTACTTGCGATAAATGTGCAGCCATCGATGCTTATGAAGGTTCTCCATCTGGAACGATGATAACGCTTGTAAACCGCATTGCCAAAGACTTTCCGAATAAAACAATTGCAACGCTTGCGTATCAATACACCAGAAAAGCACCCCTTCATATTAAACCTGAAAAAAATGTTTTAGTGACGCTTTGTTCAATTGAGTGCGATAGAAGTGCTCCTATAGCAGAGAAATGTAAAGATTTTGAATCAGACTTAAAAGCATGGGGCGCTATCGGTGCCACTATTCAAATTTGGGACTATACCACACAGTTCACTAATTTTTTAGCACCCTTTCCAAATTTAGAAACACTTCAGCCTAATATTAATTTATTTGTAGATAATAATGCCAATTGGATTTTTGAACAGCATAGTCATAACCCTTCCGAATTTTTTGAACTCCGCAGTTGGTTGCTTTCTAAATTTTTATGGAATCCAAAAGCAAACTACAATGTGCTACTTCAAGAATTTGCAAAAAATTATTATGGAGTAGCATCTCCCTATATTGTTAAGTATTTAAATGATTTGCATGCTGCAATAAAAGAAACTCCTAAATTTTATTTATTCTTATACGGAGATCCAGCGCAAGGGTTTGAATCTTGGTTAAGTGAGCAAAAATTAAAGCAGTACAATGCACTTTTTGATACTGCTTCACAAGTAACAGCTGGTAATGCTGCCTTACAGGCACGCGTCAATGAAGCGCGTATTGGACTTGATTTTGCAACACTCGAATTTTACCGTTTAAACAAGTCAGGATTTCCACTTTCCGATGTACAAAACATCGACAAACGTATCGCTAGATTCACTAACGCCACAAATGCGCAGGGCATCAAAATTATCAATGAAATGGGCTTACCCTTAACCGATTATTTACAAGGGTATCAAAAATTAGTTGCTAATTCTAAAGAGGTTAATTTGGCCAAAAATGCTAAGGTAAACCTTGCAATCAAACCCGTTAAATATGCCAAAGAAGATCCACAAGCCCTTACCGATGGGGCATTTGGAGGTTGGAGCTTTTATGCCAATTGGCTTGGCTTTTTAGATGACTTGAAAGCCACCATCGACCTAGGGGCGGTTACCAATTTTTCTGAGGTTTCTGTCTCTTTTTTACAGGTGACCAATCATGTGGTGTTTTTTCCAACAGCGGTAACATTTGAGGCCTCCGAAGATGGCATCAACTATACGCCTATTCAAACTGTCGAGAACGTATTTCCGTTGGCAAAAACCAGCAAGGTTAATGACATACAAGTATTTGCAACTGCTTCAAAAAGCCAAAAAGCAAGGTTTATTAGAGTTACTGGAAAAAACATGAAGTCACCACCTTATTGGCATCATGCGGCGGGAACGGGTGCTTGGATTTTTGCAGATGAGATTGTGGTGAAGTAATCATTTTTGTGCGGGAATATTTATAACTTGAAGGCCTAAATTTATCTATATGAAAAAATTTGGCCTCCTTATTTTTCTATTCGCATTTGTAGGCAATATACAAGCGCAAAAAATATTTGCTGTAGACTATGCATCGCAAGCACAAGTAAAAGTTTTTGTTGTCAAATATGAAAGTCAAGCAGATCTAAAAGTATACAAAGTTAAATATGAAAGTCAGGCGGGCGATAACAACGGAAAATGGTTTTTTACTTCCTATGCCTCTCAAGCAAAAAAGAAAATCTTTTTTGTAGATTATGAAAGCCAAGCAGATGTAAAAATATTTTTTGTAGACTACGAAAGTCAGGCTGGATGGCGAAATAGTTCCAAGCGTTATTTATTTTATTAATTCCTTATCAAATATCTCCTATGTTTTCAAAGTATTTAGTGGGTGCATTTGCATCTATCATTGCGTTTGCACCTCAAATGCATGCACAAAAAAAAGTAGTTTCAAAAACCGCCGTTGTTGTTCCTGTAGATGAAAATTTAGTGCCTTCACACTTTAATAATTTATTGTGGAGAAACATTGGTCCTCTTCGTGGCGGCAGGTCGGTAACGGCAACGGGTGTAGTACAAAATCAATTAACCTATTACATGGGTACCACAGGTGGTGGTGTTTGGAAAACAGAAGACGCTGGACAAACATGGAATAATATATCTGATGGATATTTTAAAACAGGTAGTGTAGGTGCTGTCGCTGTTGCAGAGTCAGACCCCAATGTGGTATATGTTGGTATGGGAGAGCATGCGCCTAGAGGTGTGATGAGTTCTTATGGTGATGGTGTTTATAAATCCACAGATGCTGGAAAAACCTGGAAGCATATGGGTCTCGAATTAACGCGCCAAATATCTTGGATACGCATAGACCCTAGCAACCCCGATGTTGTTTATGTAGCCGCACAAGGTGCCACACACGGCCCTTCTGCAGATCGTGGTGTATATAAATCTACCGATGGTGGTGCAAATTGGAATAAAGTTTTATTTATTGACAACAACACAGGTTGTGCCGATTTAGCAATGGACATGACCAACCCGCGCATTTTGTATGCCGCTATGTGGGAGTATCAAAGATTACCATGGGAAATTAAAAGTGGTGGACCAGGAAGCGGTATGTATAAATCTACAGATGCTGGACTCACATGGAATAAAATTGAAAACGGATTACCTGCTGCATTAGGAAAAATGAGTGTTTCTGTTTCTAGATCCAATCCTGAAAAAGTATATGCGCTCGTAGAAAGTGATACCGAAAAAGAATTGGGTGGACTTTTTGTTTCAAATGATGCAGGAAAAAACTGGAATAGAATTAGTAAAGACCACCGCTTAACACAACGCGCCTGGTATTACATCGAAGTGTTTGCTGACCCTACCAACGAAAACGTTGTGTATGTATTAAATTCTCCAGGATTACGCTCTAGTGATGGAGGAAAAACATGGACCAATATGGGTGGCACCCATGGTGACTATCACCAACTTTGGATTCATCCAAAAAATAGTAACAATATGATTGTTGCCAATGATGGTGGTGCTGCTGTAACGTTTAATTCCGGCAAAGTTTGGTCTAGTCAGGCCAACCAACCAACTTCACAAATTTATCGCGTCAATGCAGATCATTTATTCCCGTATAATTTATACGGCGGCCAGCAAGACAATAGTTCCATCAAAATGGCAAGTCGTGTAACAAACGGTTACCGCATTTCCGACAAAGATTGGACAAGCACCGCAGGTGGTGAATCTGCGTTTGTTGCATTTGATCCAAACAATCCAGTCATTACCATGGGCGGATCTTATCAGGGTACTATTGAAGCCTATAATAATGTTACTAAAGAAGGCGTGAATATTATGGAGCACCCTGTGCAATATCAAGCGCTTCAGCCAAAAGATATGAAGTATCGTTTTAATTGGAATGCGCCTATTGTGTATGATCCATTAGAGCCAGGAGCCTATTATCATGCGGGAAATATTTTATTTAAAACCACCGATTTGGGTATAACCTGGAAAGCTGTTTCTCCAGATTTAACCAGACATGATACCACCAAAATGGGTATTAGTGGCGTCCCTTATACCAACGAAGGTGCAGGTGGCGAAAACTATTGTACCATTAGTTATGTAGCATTATCAGAAAATGAAAAAGGCGTTATTTATACAGGTAGTGATGATGGACTGGTATACCTAACAAAAGATGGCGGCAACAATTGGACAAATATTACACCTAAAAATTTAGAAGAGTCTTTAATTAATGCAATTGATGTTTCTAGCGTTAATAAGGGCACTGTATATATTGCTGTAAATAAATATAAGGTGAATGATTTCACACCTATTATTTATAAGACAACAGATTATGGCGCTTCTTGGAAACAAATTTCAAACGGCATACCTTATGGTGCTTTTGTAAAAGTGGTAAGAGAAGATCCTACAAATCCTAAAATTTTATACGCAGGAACAGAAACAGGATTTTATATTTCATTTAATGGTGGCGATAATTGGAAGCAACTGCAATTAAATTTACCGGTGGTTCCAATTACGGATTTAAAAGTGCATGAAAATCATTTGCTTGCCTCTACACAAGGCAGGGCCTTTTGGATTTTAGATGATTTAGAACCTATCAGACAGTACAGTAAAGACACAGCACTAAGCAATTTATTTGCCGTATCTAGTGTGCACCGTATTTCAGGTGGTAGTGTTTTAGATTATGGTAATCTGACAGATAAAAACGGTAAACCTATTAACACAATAGGGGCCAATCAAGCAAGCGGCGCCGTAATTTATTACACCCTACATGCAGCTGAAACTGTAACCAAAAAAGCCAAGCTTGTTTTTTCTGATGCGACAGGAAAGGTTGTTAGAACTTTTTATGCAAACGCACCGAATAATAAAACAAGTAACAATAAAAACGAAAATGATCCTGAACTATCAGTAAAGCCTGGTTTAAACCGCTTTGTTTGGGATTTACGTGAGGAATCTATCGCATCTATTCCAGGCGTATTTATCGAAGGAAGTTATGATGGTGCACGCGTGCCACCTGGCATGTATAAAGCCTCACTTCATCTAGACTCAAGTGTTTATGAAAAAACCTTTCAGGTGCTTTCGGACCCCCGTATTAAAGCCACTACTGCAGATTATGAAAAGCAGGTCAACCTATTGCAAAATATTGCCGCAGACGTAAATGATATTCATGTATCCGTTGTACGTATGCGCAATATGAAAAAGCAATTAGCCGGAATTATTGACCGTATCGAAAACAAAGAGGCTTTCAAAATTATTATTACCCTTGCAGATTCAATCAACGATAAAATAGACGAGTGGGAAGCCAAGCTCATTCAAACAAAGTCTGAATCAAATGACGACGTCATTAATTTTGTAAATAAGCTAACGGCTAATTATATCTTTTTAAGAGGTGAGCTTGATACAAATACACCCCATGTTACATCGGGTCATGTACAAAGATTTAAAGAATTAAATACCGAGTGGCTTATTTATAAAGCGGAACTCAACGCTATACTTGAAAAGGACATCAAAAATTTTAATGAAAAGTGTAAGGCTTTACAGCTAACGCATGCTTCTCTTATTGATTAATAGTACCGCTAGCCCATTTAAGTCCGTAATACGATTTTACAATTTTGAACTGCAGAGAAATAAGTTTCTCTGCAGTTTCAATTACTTTATTTTCACGTGCGTTTACGACAAATAAGTTACTATCCCCATTATAAAACTTAATGAGCTCACCTTTTAGTAAGGAATTGGTATTTTTATTGATGATAAACTGTGTTTCCAACTGATTTTTTAGGAAAAAGTTTTCGTTGCTATAAGTTTTAACCTTGTTTTGAACCTCAATTTTTTTGGCAGCAAAAGCTAGGTTTGTTTCTTCAATTTTTAGTTTCGCTTTTCTATATTCACCACGGCCTTCTCTCAAAAACAAAGGCATTTTAAAATCTACCCCAAACTTATAGTTGTTTTGGTAAAACTGTGCACCAGCGTCTTTAAAGACGTTATAGTTTTGGTTTAAAATGTTTGATTTAACATTTAACATAGGAAGTAGCGATTGAAATTTTAATTTCTTTTCAATGAGTAAGTTGTTAATCTTATACTCATAAGCACGTACTTCTGGGTTTTGTAAAATGGATAAACTCATTAAGTCTCCAATGGCAGTCTCCATCGAGATTTTTTTACTATCGAGTGTGTCTGGAATCATAGTAGGGCTCAATTGTAAGGCGCTATCCTGATTGTCCCACAAAAAATAAGATAATTCGATTCCTGCGTTTGTAAAAAGTAAATCAGCGTCGTTTTCTAAAATTTTTAATTGCTGTAATTGTGTAAGTGCTTCGAGTGTATCTAGTGATGCTCTTTCTCCGTTGTTAAAAGCAATTTTTGTGATGTTAAATCTATTGGTAGATGTAACAACAAACTGATTGTATAATTTTAATAATTGATACTGTGCTGCCCACTTCCAATATTGTAAACTGGCGTCTAATAGAAGATTGTTGACAATCGATTGTTTCTCCTGCTCACCAGCTAGTATTAAATTTTTTGCTTGTAAAACAGCAGCCCTGCGCTTATCAATTACTAAGTTTTTAAGTACCGGTACGCTAATACCAAGGTAACTACTTTGTCCTTTAGATACTTCACTATTTAAAAATTGCCCTCTGTTGCTTTCTATACCCGTGCTAATATCTATACCAGCCCAAGTAGGAATTTTTAACTCTGTATTTTGATAATTGAAATAGTTTTTGCCATCAAATGTTTTCATGTCAGATTGAAAACCAATAGTGGGATCAAAGTTTGAGCGTGCAATCAACGCATCGGCGTTTGCTTTGTCAACAACAATTGTTGCTTGCTTGCTAAGGGGATGGTTTTTTTTAACTTGATCTATAAACTCGTTATAGGTAAGTTGCTGACCAAATCCCTTTGAACATATAAATAATAGGAATATTATTTGTTTTAAATACCTCATTTTTTAGTCTTTTCAACTTGTGCTTGATAATATTCTGGCGGAAATCCGTTAATATTTCGCCATAGCTCATATCCAATACTAACATCTTTTAAAAGTGCGATACCATTGGCACCACCTCCAAATTTTAATTGTTTTGGCCATGGGTTATCCCTAGAATCTTCGGATACCAAAACCCTGAATTTTCCATTTTCGCTGATACCATTTTCAATGACTGTAATGACGCCACCAAAAGTACCATAGGAACTGTTGGGCCATCCACTAAACACAATGGCTGGAAATCCATCAAAAATAAATCTTACTTTCTGGCCTTTGCTAATAAGGGGTAAGTCCATAGGTTCTACAAATAGTTCAACGGCGTATTTGATATCTTTTGGAACTATTTCAACAATCATTTCACCTTCTTTAACGTATTCACCAATACCTGCTTTTTTTGCTTTGGTAATTTGCCCTGTTTGTGGTGCAATGATGTAATAAAGTTTATTTCTTACATCGTAATTGGCGTAGTTATTTTCAAGTTTTGCAAGATCACCCATACCAATGGCTTGATCTGCACTCGCTGTAAATTTATCGCCATTTACTTTTGCTATTTTATCATTGTAGTCTTGTAAAATGCTACTTTGTTCAAATAATAAAGCAAGCGTTTCTTGCTTAGACTGCGCATACTTATTTTCTGCAGCAATTTTTTTAGCAGAAGCGTTTTGATAATTCACTTTTCTTCTTTCAAAATCTACGAGTGAAATGACACCGCTATCCAACATATTTTTGGCTGCATCAATTTGTCTTTTTGTAACCTGTAACTCATTGATTTGTGCAACCAATTCCATACTATCTGATACTAGTTTTAGCTGTAATTGTTGTTGTTTGATTTTAAGCTGATCTAGTTTAATAAGCTGAAGCTCTGCTAACGCCCTCTCTTGTTTGCCAGCCATTTCGCCTTTTCTGGTATACCCCTCAATAGCAGCTGATTTAGCTTGAATCTGAGACCGCATTTTTTCTAATAAAAGTGGGTCCAGGTATTCAAATTTTACCTCGCTTAGTTGCATGATCGTATCACCTGCTTTAATGGCATCTCCTTCCTTTACCCACCACTTTACTACTTTTCCTGCAATAATAGTATTCACTTCTTGTCTTCTTTGTTCCTGTTGAAGTGTTGTGATACTTCCCTTTGCCCTAATATTTTGTGTCCATGGTAAAAAAAGTACAATAGCGGCTACAATTAATATGATTATAAATACCCTTGTAACCTTATTTTCTTTGTCAATTTGATAAATATTGTTGAATGCGCTCATTACTTATTATTTATTGTTTCAATAGAAATTATCATTCCGTTTTCTATATAAATAACTTTATTAAAAACCTCTTTAAATAAATTCGATGAAGCCGTAATTAAGACGGTGCTTTCTTGCATATCCAGAATAGTTTGTTTGGTTTCTTCTATTGTTTCAGTTGATAATCCATCAAAAGGATTTTCAAGTAAAAACAACTGTTTTTTATTTAACAGGGCTCTTGCTAACAAAATACCTTGTTTTATTTTTTCTGGTAGTTTTTTTCCAGCCGGATCAATAATGCTATCAAAACCCATTTCAAGCCCACTAATAAAATTATCTAAACCTGTTTTTTTGCTAATTTCAAATAGCTTATAACTTTCTACAGCTGTATCTCCCATGGTAATATTGTCTCTAAGGGTTCCTTGAAAAATATCTTGTTGACTAATTAAAACCGAAGTGTTGGACCTTAGCGATTTAATTGAATAGCTACCTATGGCAATGTTATTAATTCTAATACTACCTTCAAACGCAGTGAATGTTGCAGTTAGGAGCCTTAATAATGTTGATTTTCCAGAACCGGATGCACCTACAATTAATACTTTTTCACCTTCATTGATATTAAAAGAAACATCTTGCAAAACCTGTTTTCCGTCGGGATATTTAAAATTTACACCGTTAAAACCAATAGCAATTCCTTTTTTACTTGTGACAAGTTCATTGCCACTATCTTCTAATGCAGCACTTTTAATGTTATTTAATTTCTCAATAGCGGTTAGTGAATCATAGGCTTTATCTAGTGTTAGAATTAATTTTTCTACAGAATTGATCACGGCAAGTATAACAATGTCTGCCGCAATAAACTGGCCTATATTGATCTGTTGATTAAGTAATAAATAGACACCTACAATAAGCATGGCAGCGGTTATTATAATTTTGAACACAACCAAACTCCAAAACTGAGTCAACAATATTTTAAAATATCCTGTTCTTGCAAATAAATAGTTACTTACTAAGCTATCTGTCTTGTCCACGTGGATGGATGTTTTTTGAGCGTATTTAAAAGTTTTTACAACACGCGCTAATTCTTGAAGCCAAGCAGCAGTTTTATATTTATAGTCACTTGCTTCCATATTTTTTGTAAAACCTTGAGGAAGTGTAGTTCGTAAAATAATATACAACATCAATAACAAAACAATGCCAAATGCAATAAAAATAGGATGGTAAAGCGATAGTAATATAATTCCAAAAATGATCTGAATAAAAGCGGCAGGAATTTCTAGTAATATTTTTTCAATACCTTTTTGAAGTGTAATGGTGTCAAAAAATCGATTAACCAACTCAGGCAAATAGTATTTATCAAGCTTTTCTATATTTAGGTTGGGTATCCTATCTGCAAAAATAAGCGCATCTCTTGTATAAATTTTTTGTTTAATTTTTTCTATAATTTGAAGCTGTCTAATTTGAAATAGACCATTCAAAAATACCCCAAGTACCACAACAGTAATAAGAACTACAATGGATGTGGACAAGGAGCCGGCCATGACAAATCCAATAATACTTTGGATCCCTAGTGGTGTAATTAGTTGAACAAGACCGGCTAATATCGCATACACATAAATAGCAGACACTTCTTTATTGTCTAATTGAAGTAGGTGCACAAGCTTTCTAGCAGCCCCTAGTGGGGTTACTTTATTGTTGTTTTGCATTTTTTATTTCTTTTTAAATATCGTCGTACTTGTAAAGATCTTCGATTTCTGAGTCTGGATTTAATTCACAAACCGGTTTGATGATTCCATCATTTAGGCCATATACCCATCCATGAATTAGCGGACTTTGTTCGCGTTTCCAGGCACGTTGAATAATAGAAGTTTTTGCTAAGTGCAACACTTGTTCTTGTACATTTAGTTCAACCAAGCGGTCAAATTTTTTATTTTCGTCTTCAATACTATTCAACTCTTTTCTGTGTAAATGAAAGACATCTTTGATATGCCTTAACCACATATTAAGTACTTGTTTGAAATCATGATTACCCATCGCTGCCTTTACACCACCACATCCGTAATGGCCACAAACAATAATGTGTTTTACTTTAAGGTGTGTAACCGCGTATTCAAGCACACTTAACAAATTTACATCTGTATGAATTACCATATTGGCAATGTTGCGGTGTACAAATATTTCCCCCGGCTGGGTATTTGTTATTTCGTTGGCAGGTACACGGCTGTCGCTACAGCCAATCCACAAAAATTCTGGCGATTGGGAATGTGCAAGTTTGTTAAAATAGGAAGGATCGAGCTGAAGTTTTTCTTTAGCCCAAGCTTTGTTTTCTAAGAGTAGTTTTTCGTAAACTTTCATAAGTTTATATTTTGAATGGTTAAAAATAATCGATGTAAGGCATTGCTTGGGTTGGTCCTAAGCGCAACCTTAATATTTTTTAAATGTGCGTGGTATAAAAAGCTATTGACTTCGTCAATTACGTCTTTATCAATGTATTCCGCCCTGGCCACATCTATCACCAAATTGGCGTTCTCGGGAACGAGCTCCAATTCACTTTTTATGATGGGCTTGTTTAAAAAAGAAACGTCTTTTTTAAACCTTATAAGGTAATTATTATTGTCATTTACAACCAAAACAGCTGTTTTAAAATTGCTGCGAATAATAAATATCATGCTAACAGCAATTCCTATGGAAATACCAATTAATAAATCTGTAAATAAAATAGCAATAATGGTTACACAGAAAGGAATAAATTGATTCAGTCCTTTCTGATAAAACTCTTTAAATAAAGTAATTTTTGCAAGTTTGTATCCCGTAAAAATTAATATACCAGCAAGTGCACTTAATGGAATTTTATTTAACAAATTTGGTATCAGTGCTGCACAGAGGAGTAATAATAATCCATGAAAAATGGTTGCTTGTTTGGTTTTTCCACCCGCACTTACATTTGCCGAACTTCTAACAATGACTGAAGTAAGCGGTAGGCCGCCTATCAGCCCAGAAATAATATTGCCAAAACCTTGTGCTTTTAATTCTTTATTGGTTGGCGTTACTCTTTTTAATGGGTCTAATTTATCAACCGCTTCTATCCCTAGTAATGTTTCTAGAGATGCAACAATCGCAAGTGTTACAGCCGATATCCATACTTGGACATTGGTAATAAAACTAAAATTAGGCAGTGTAAAAAAGGAAATAAATTCAGTTGTAGAATGAGCAATTGGAAGTGACACCAAGTGCGTGCTTTCTATACTTGCAATTCCACTCAATTGTTCGATTGTGCCATTGATAATAATGGCTAATATTACTACAACCAAAGGGCCAGGAACAAATCGCAACAGCTCATTTTTTTTAATAAAAGGCTTCTCCCAAATAGACAATAGTATAATTGAACCGAGTCCAATAATTGCAGCTGCAGGCTTTATAGTATTTAATGCAGTGTAGATAGCTGAAAATGTATTGTTTTGGTCTGCTTGTGCAAATGTCTCATCTCCTTCAAAGTTTGCGTCGTATCCAACTAAATGGGGAAACTGCTTCATTATTAATATTAAACCAATCGCAGCAAGCATACCTTTAATAACTGCATTTGGTATATAATCGCCAATAACGCCTGCCTTTAAATAGCCTAACGCAACTTGCATGACGCCTGCTAAAACAACGGCAAGCAAAAACGCTTCATACACTTGCAATTTTAAAATGGCCACTGCTACAATTGCGGTTAAGCCTGCAGCAGGTCCTGAAACACTAAGTTGCGATCCACTTAATAGACCTACTACAATCCCTCCTACTACGCCGGCTATAATACCCGAAAACAAGGGAGCACCTGATGCCAAGGCAATGCCTAAGCAAAGTGGAAGTGCTACAAGTAACACAACAATGGATGCAGATAGGTTTGCACCTATATGCGAATAATATTTTTTCATGGAAATTAGTAAGAGCCGTCAATAAAAAATTCGTGTTATCGTTTAAAACCGATTAACAATTTGGCGGCGGTACGTTTACATCAAAAACGTGATTCGATGGAATACAATCTTGGAAATTAGAATAATTCAGTTGTGTTGCTGATGAAGCAAGTATTAATGCAAAGTGAAGCGCTTCCTCTAGTTCAATTGAAGATTCAATTGATTTGTTGATTTCTTTGCATCCGCTATCCGAGTAATTTATCTCTTCGTTTAATTGATTATTAAAAAGGAGCTCACCCATTTGTTTAACGGGCAGGACCTGGATTAATAAAACCAAGATTAAAAAAATGTTTAAAAAACGGTGCTTCATAGTTATTTGTAAATATAAGTGCCGATTTAATTAAACAGTCTATTTGTTAAATAGTTTAACAAGTTTATAAGCATTATTTGACAACGTTATGACAATCAATATTTTATTAAATGTTTAAACCCCCGCAGGCGCTTATTACCTGTCCAGTAACATACGAACTCATGTCACTTGCTAAAAATAGGGTGGTGTTGGCAATTTCCTCCGCTTTTCCAAACCTACCTAATGGTATTTTGCTTAAAAAGGCAGTAGCAGCTTCACCCTCTTTTAAATAATGGGTCATGTCGGTTTCAACAAAGCCTGGTGCGATTGCATTGCATCTAATATTTCTACTGCCAAGTTCTAGGGCCACTGATTTTGTAAATCCTATAATGCCTGCTTTACTTGCTGCATAACTACTTTGGCCAGCATTGCCTCTAATTCCAATAATAGAACTCATGTTGATAATACTACCAGATTTGGCTTTCATCATGGGCCTGATCACCTGCTTGGTCATATTAAAGACACTCTTTAGGTTGGTGTCCATCACTTCATCCCACTGTTCTGCATTCATGCGAAGCAGTAAATTATCTTTTGAAATACCTGCATTGTTTACACAAATATCTACCGTACCAAATGTTGCAACTACATCATTTACAAAGGTTTCGCACTCTTCAAAAATACCTGCATTGCTCTGATATGCCTTTGCTTTAACACCTAGCGCTTCGATCTGTGCTACTAGTGCTGCAGCCTTTTCGGCACTCCCACTACTTACGTAAGTGAATGCGATATGGCTTCCTTGTTCTGCTAATTTTAATGCGATGGCGGCACCAATTCCACGTGCTGCTCCTGTTACGATCGAGACTTTGCCTGCTAGTAATTTCATATCCAGTATTTATAGATATGTAGAACGAATTTTAGCTATCCATATTGTTGTAAAAGCAACAATAATTCATCGATATACCTGCGGTCGTTGCTGAGTCTTGGCACTTTATGTTGACCCCCAAGTTTCCCTTTGTTTTTAAGCCATGTATGAAACAATCCCTCAGGAAGGGCGGTCACTTTTGGAAGCCCAAGTGCAATGTCTTTGTAACGCTTGGCCTCATAGTCGCTATTCACTAGTTTTAAGTTTTGGTCCAGGGCTATTGTAAAGGCTGTTAGGCTTTCAGGTTTATTTTCAAATTCGATCAGCCATTCATGTGCCCCCTGGTTTTGATCTCCAAAATAGATGGGTGCCGCTGTATAATCTTTAACCACAAGTCCGGTGCTTGCTGCTGCAGCTGCGATGGCTTTATCCGTGTTGTCTACCATCACTTCTTCTCCAAACGCATTGATAAATTGTTTGAGCCTGCCGGTTACCACAATCCGGTAAGGCGCAAGGCTTGTAAATTTAACAGTGTCGCCCACTAAATAGCGCCATAAACCTCCATTGGTACTAATCACCAATGCATAATTTTTACCAATTTCCACTTTGTCAAGTCCAATGGTGCGTGGTTTTTCTTTTCCGTATTCTTCGGTGGGCATGAATTCATAAAAAATACCGTGGTCTAAGAATAAAAGCATGCCTTCTACAGTTGGATCATCTTGCGCAGCAAAAAAACCTTCCGATGCATTGTACATTTCTAAATAGGTGCAACCAGGTCCAATTAGTTTTTGAAATTGTTCTTTGTAAGGCGTAAAAGAAACACCACCATGAATGTATAATTCTAAACTTGGCCACACTTCTTTTAAAGTTTGCTTACCAGTGATTTCTAAAATTCTTTTGATGAGTAAAAGTGTCCAGGTAGGAACACCAGAAATTGACGTTACATTTTCTTCAATGGTAGATTGCGCTAATTGTTCAATTTTTGTTTCCCACTCATCCATGAGTGCAATGGATAATTCTGGAGTGCGAATCCAGTTTGCCCACATAGGTGTATTTTGAAGAAGTACAGCGCTTAAATCACCTACACTTATATCTTCATTGATTTTACTTATTTGATGACTTCCACCAATCACAAGTCCTTTACCAGTTAGTAAATCACTATTATTATTAAAATAATAATAAAGCGCAAGCACATCTTTTGCGGCTTGGTAATGACAATCTTCTAAACTTTCTTCGGTGATGGGAATAAATTTACTCTTGTCTGAAGTGGTACCACTACTTTTTGCAAACCACTTTACAGGCGTGTTCCACAACACTTGGTCTTCACCTTCAAAAAGCCTATCAATAAAGGGTTTCAGGTCTTCGTATTCACTAATGGGAACGGCTTCTTTAAATTTTCGAATATTAAAAATTTCGTTGAAACCATACTTTCTACCAAAGGCCGTGTACTGTCCATGCGTCACTAAATCTTGTAACACTTCTCTTTGCGTTGCAACTGGATTTGCTACCCATCTTTCAATGTGCGCTATTCTTAATAGGGCAAGTCGGGATATGGCAGGACTTAAAAATTTCATGTGAATTAAAGCTTGGCTTCTTTTCCCATTTCAATAATCCAATCTTTTCTGCGCAGCGTAAAATTAGTTCCTAAATACAAGCGCCTAACGTCTTCGTCTTCTGCTAATTCTTCGGCAGTTCCATGTTTAAATATTTTACCTTCAATTAAGAGGTAGGCGCTATCGCAAATGGATAAGGTTTCATTTACGTTATGGTCAGTAATTAAAATCCCAATATTTTTTGTTTTTAATTTAGCTACCACCATTTGAATATCTTCTACGGCAATAGGGTCAACACCTGCAAATGGTTCGTCTAATAAAATAAATTTTGGATCTACGGCTAGTGCTCTTGCAATCTCTGTTCTTCTTCTTTCGCCACCGCTTAAACTATCGCCATTATTTTTTCGAACAAGTTGTAAATTAAATTCGTCCAGTAAAGATTCTAATTTTAATAAACGTTCTTCTTTAGAAAGCTTTGTCATTTCAAGTACTGCTAAAATATTATCTTCTACACTGAGGCTTCTAAATACACTTGCTTCTTGTGGTAAGTAACCAATGCCCATTTGTGCTCTTTTGTACATTGGGAGCTTGGTAATGTCTTCTTCGTTTAAAAACACAGTACCTTCATCTGGCTTAATAAGCCCAACTACCATGTAAAATGTTGTTGTTTTGCCAGCACCATTAGGTCCTAGTAAACCTACAATTTCACCCTGTTTTACGGTTACACTAACGTTGTTTACAACGGTTCTGCCCTTGTAACTTTTTTGTAGCGCACTTGTATGTATGATTCCGTTCAAAATAGTTGCTTTCTACAAAAATAGGGCTTATGAAACTCTTCTGTATCAGGTTTTGAGGCCTATAACCCTTTTTATAAAGTCTTTTTGGCTGTATATTGCACTAATTTTAATATTTGCCCCCCACAAAGCAAGCAATCATGAAAGTAACGGATCATTTACAGCAGGCAAAAGACACCCTTATTTCTTTTGAAGTGTTACCTCCATTAAAAGGTAAGACCATCAATACTTTATACGAACATTTAGACCCCTTAATGGAGTTTAAGCCATCTTGGATTAATGTGACCTACCACCGTAGTGAAACCATGTTCAAGAAAAAGGTGGATGGCACTTTTGAAAAAGTGGAAGTGCGCAAACGCCCGGGTACCGTAGGTATTTGTGCGGCTATCATGAACCATTATCAAGTAGACGCTGTTCCGCATATTATTTGTGGTGGATTTACAAAAAGAGAAACCGAAGATGCACTTATTGACCTAGACTTTTTAGGCATTGACAATGCACTTGTACTCCGTGGCGATGCTGCTAAAAATGAATCATCATTTGAACCTGAAAAAGATGGCAATCATTTTGCTATTGACTTAATCAAGCAGGTAAATAACATGAACAATGGTATTTATTTGGATGAAGACATTAAAAACGGGGGCCAAACAAAATTTTGTGTAGGTGTTGCTGGTTATCCTGAAAAACATTTTGAAGCACCTAATTTAGAAATTGATTTAAAACATTTAAAAAACAAAGTGGATGAAGGCGCAGGCTATATCATGACACAAATGTTTTTTGACAATCAAAAATTTTATGAATTCGTGAAAGCCTGTAGGGACATGGGTATTACCGTTCCTATCATTCCAGGACTTAAGCCAATTACCAATAAAAAACAACTCTCTGTTTTACCACGAATATTTCATGTAGACATTCCTACAGATTTGTCCAACGCCATAAATAAATGTAAAACAGATGCCGATTGTGAGCAAGTTGGAACTGAATGGTTGATACAACAAAGCAAGGAGCTTAAAGCATTTGGCGTTCCGGTATTACACTATTACACGCTCGGAAAACCTAAAGTAATTTATAACGCCGTTAAAGAACTCGTGTAATTATTTTGTAGGCTGTTTCTTACTTTTTACTTGTATAATATCATCAAACTGTTCGATTGTTAATTGCTTGGCAATAATGCGTTTGTCTTTATCTAGCAAATAAACAGTAGGTGTTTTATAAATATCATAGAGCTGTCTATAATTGGCCCTGCCCGCTTTTTCATCCGCTTCTTTTGCAGCTTTTGTTTGGTAGGCGTGTATCCAATTTTTCAAGTTTTTTTCTGTTACAAATTTTTTCCATGCTGCTTGTTCGGCGTCGTATATATTTACCCCAAGCATGGTCATGCCAACTGCTTTCCACTTGGCTCTGTAAAAAGAGTCTAACCTTGGTAATTCTTCTTTACAATGTCCACAATTAGGATCGTAAAATACCACCATGGTAAAATTTGAAGGAATCTTATAGAGTGAAACGGCTTTGCCCACAGAATCAACCAATTCCAGAGCCGCTGCAGGTAATCCGAGTTGATTGGCCATTAAACTATAGGCTCTTTCTGTTACTGTTTTTCGGGAAGCTGGATTTAAAATAACCGTATCTCCTTTGGCATAAAAATTTTCAAACAAATACACAAACACTTTGTCTTGACCCATAAATTCTGGGGCCATGTATTTATTGGTGAACTTGGTAAGTAGGTACGGATAAATTTCTTTTCCAGTTTTAGCCATTAGTAACATGTACTTCACTTCTTCAATAAGGGAGTCTGGTTCTGCAGAAACATAGTACTTAAAATATTCGTCTAATTTAGATTCAAAAAATGGTGTTCTTAAGAGTCTGTCATCATTAAAAAGTACATCATCCCAAAAATGATTTTTCACAAAACGGTACGGTGCCAACGAATCCGGTTTTCCGTTAACGATAGGCACAGCAGGTGCTACAGGGCGTTTCATGGCACTAAAAAGCATCGATAACAAAGAGCCAGGATATTTTTTTACGATGTCGTTTCTATATGCTTCTACGAGCTTATCTACTTTACCGTATTCATCTGCTAATCGGGTAGAATCGGCTTTTGTTTTAGCAGCATTAAATTCGTTTCTAATGTTTTGTAATTGCTGCCCTTTTTCTGAAGAAAAACCAATGTAGGCTTTAAATAAATCGTTGTCGCGTGAACCCGTAATGGTTGCTTTTTCTTTAACAGTAGTGTCACCTTCAATATTAAAATGCTGGATATCATCCATCAAAAATTCAAATTGTTTGGTGATTTGTGGCGTCACTACAAAGTATACCCCACTCGTTAATTTAGTATCCCCTTTAAATACGCCTTGTCCGGTGGCGTCTAACATAGTAGAGTCTACAAGGACTAAACTTTTACCATAATAACTCCCTATGTAAACTTTACAATTCGTAAGCGGCTTTAACTTGATAGAAATGCGCCTTCCAGCAGGTTTAGTTTGTGCGTCAAGGGTGCTGCTCAAACAAAGCATTGTAATTAGGGCTAAACAAGATTTTGCAAAAAAGTTCTTCATACTATTAAATTCTATGCAAATTTAGGTATTTAGATCATGCCGCCTCTCAAAGCGTCTTATATTTGCATGCAGTGAGAAAACAAAAGAAACAACCCATCTTAGAACAGGTATTGGTAGAAAATTATGCTGCCGAGGGTAAGGCGTTGGCCCGTGTAGATGGCAAAGTGGTATTTATTGAAGGCGCTGTACCTGGCGATGTTGTAGATGTGCAACTCAAAAAAAATAAAACCGACTGGGCAGAAGGCTTTGTAGTGGCTTATAGGTCCTATTCTGAAGACCGGGTCCAACCATTTTGTGCGCATTTTGGTGTATGCGGTGGATGTCAGTGGCAAATGCTTCCTTACGCAAAACAACTCGTGTATAAGCAACAACAAGTAACGGATAACTTAACCAGAATTGGCCGCATACAGTTACCGGAGATCCAGCCCATTATTGGCGCTAGTCAAACGGAGCTCTACCGCAACAAAATGGAATATACGTTTGCTACAAAAAAATATATTCCTTCCGAAGAATTTAGAGCCTTAAAAGCCGCAGGTGCCGATTTTTCCAACCAGCCTGGCGCTGCTGGTTTTCATGTGCGTGGATTTTTTGACAAAGTAGTAGAAGTAGATACATGTCATTTGCAAGAAGAGCCAACCAACCTGATTCGTAAAATGGTGGCTAAGTATGCGCTTGATCATAACCTTCCATATTACGATGTAAAGCAGCATACGGGATGGTTGCGTAATATGTTTGTGCGCAACACCACAACAGGTGAACTCATGATTAATGTTGTATTTGGTTACGAAGACGAACCACACCGCCTTGCATTACTTGATAGGTTATTAGAATCGTTCCCAGCAATTACAACACTACTTTATACGATCAACACAAAACGAAATGATAGTTTGTATGACCTGGATCCAATAACATATTTTGGTAATGGAAGCATTACCGAAAAACTAGAAAAATTTTCGTTTAAAATAAGTCCTAAATCATTTTTTCAAACCAATACAAAGCAGGCCGAAAAATTATATCAAGTAACACGTGAATTTGCTGAATTAGATGGTTCGCAAGTGGTGTATGACCTTTATTGTGGTACTGGAAGTATTGGTATTTTTTTAAGTGAAGGCGCTAAAAAAGTGGTGGGTGTAGAAGTAGTAGCTGATGCCATTGAAGATGCAAAAATTAATGCGGCACTTAACAATTTGCAGCATACTGCATTTTTTGCGGGTGATGTAATCGATATTGTAGACGACACTTTTTTTGCGACGCATGGCAAGCCTGACGTGATTATTACTGATCCACCAAGAGCAGGCATGCATGATAAACTCGTTAAAAAATTATTAGAAATAGCAGCGCCAACCATTGTATACGTAAGCTGTAACCCTGCTACACAAGCTAGAGATTTAGCCCTTTTAGATGAAAAATACGAGGTCACTAAAATTCAGCCCGTAGACATGTTTCCGCATACCTTGCATATCGAAAATGTAGTGCAGTTAAAAATAAAGTCTTTGAATCCATCATAAGATCACCTCGTTAATATATTTGTATGACAGAGTTTAGACCCGGCCGATTTGAAATTTTACCCGTAATCATTAAAAATCTTTTAATCATTAATGGGTTATTTTATTTAGCACAAATTACTTTTCCAGAATCACCTACTGCAAGTTTTAGCTTAGAGGATTTGTTTGCACTTCATGCATGGCAAAGTGATTTGTTTAAGCCATGGCAGTTGGTAACGCACTTGTTCATGCACGGCGACTTCTATCATATTTTGGGTAATATGTTTGCGCTCTGGATGTTTGGATCGGTATTAGAAAATTTATGGGGATCTGCTCGTTTTCTAACTTTTTATTTGGTTTGTGGACTTGGCGCAGCACTCATTCATTTGTTATTTTTAAATTATGAATTAACGCCACTCATTGAGGAATTTCAAACTAGAGAAAAACTAGGGCTTATCAATGAAGCAGTGGCTTTCAAGTACAATCAAATTATCAATACTGCTACTCTTGGTGCGAGCGGTGCAGTATTTGGTATACTCGCTGCCTTTGTTTATTTATTCCCTAATACCTATATCTATTTATACTTTTTTGTACCCGTTAAAGCAAAGTGGGTAGGTCTTATTTATTTCGCTTTTGAAATTTATAGTGCCGTTCAAAATGCAGCTGGCGATAATGTTGCCAGATGGGCCCACGTGGGTGGCGCACTCGTAGGATTAATTATTGTTATTACCTGGAACAAAACCAATAAAAAAACGTTTTACTAGTATATAACCAATTTATGCCTCAACAACGTTTTATGTCAAATAGAAAAATGCTTTTAGGAGAAGACAGCAATGCGCTCGTTTTTTTATTTGCAGTAAACATGATCATTTTTGTGCTCATCAGTTTTTTAAAAACAGTGTATTATTTAACGGATACCCCACTAGAACTTTTTGAGCGTCAAATTGTGGATTGGTTTAGAATGCCAAGTAGTTTTGTGGCTGTTTTTTATAAGCCTTGGACCTTTATCATTCATTTTTTTAGCCAATATCATTTTTGGCAGCTGGTAAGTAGTATGTTATGGCTTTGGAGTTTTGGTTACATTTTTCAAGATTTATCTGGCAATAAACATATTGTTCCTATTTATATCTATGCAGGCGCCATTGGAGGGCTTGTTTTTTTAGCTGCCAATGCACTGATGCCTGGTGCTGTAAATGCTGCGGGGCCCATTATGGGCGCCGGCGCTAGTATCGTAGGTATTGCTGTTGCTACCACCGTATTGGCCCCTAAGTACCGGTTGTTTCCACTTGTAAATGGAGGCATTCCGTTATGGGTATTGACCCTTATTTTTTTAGTGTTGGATTTTTCAACGGCACTTATTGTGCCATCCATTCTTGTATCGCACCTATTCGCTGGCCTCGTTGGTTTTGGTTATATAAAACTTTTACAAAACGGGAACAATGCTGGTGATTGGATGATTCGCTTTTACCATTGGGGCAATAATTTACTATCCCCAAAAAATACGCGTATTGTAAAAGCCGATACCAGGGGTTATGATTCTACAGAAAGTAAGCTCAATGCAATTTTAGATAAAATGAATATCGTAGGGTATGACAATTTATCTGAAAGTGAAAAGGCATTTTTAAAATCTACAA
>Ga0208599_1000037_pt1 | contig 50131 bp, 40 predicted proteins | sample LakMenEpi17Aug12_FD_150706 | JGI IMG/M metagenome (GOLD analysis project Ga0208599, IMG submission 150706) | Freshwater microbial communities from Lake Mendota, WI - 17AUG2012 deep hole epilimnion (SPAdes) | ecosystem: Environmental > Aquatic > Freshwater > Lake > Epilimnion/Euphotic zone ... | reverse complement strand
CCACGTGGAACGCGCTCGCATGTTTGCTTGGTCATAATGTTGCGCTTGCTCCCGTTCCACGTGGAACGGCAAGCCACCTGAACGCCAAAGATGTTTCACGTGAAACACTCAAATTAACCCACTACTACCTTGTTTTCTTTTTGATTGGATTATCTTTGCACCCATGTTTCCAGATTATGATGTTATTGTTGTAGGTGCCGGACACGCAGGTTGTGAAGCCGCCGCGGCCGCCGCAAACCTAGGTAGTAAAGTGCTCCTAGTTACCATGAATATGCAAACCATTGCCCAAATGAGCTGTAACCCAGCCATTGGTGGTATTGCAAAAGGTCAGATTGTGCGCGAGATAGATGCAATGGGTGGATATACCGGACTGGTTACAGATGCTAGTACCATTCAATTTAGAATGCTTAATAGGAGCAAGGGGCCTGCTATGTGGAGTCCGCGGACACAAAATGACCGTATGCTTTTTGCGGCCAAGTGGAGAGAGATGCTAGAAGAAACCCCCAACGTAGATTTTTACCAAGATACCGTGCAGGGGTTAATCATAAAAGACAATAGGGCGGGTGGTGTAATAACAGGTCTGGGTCATGAGATTAGATCTAAAACAGTAGTGGTTACCTCTGGTACCTTTTTAAATGGCATCATTCATATTGGAGAAAAGCAATTTGGTGGCGGTCGAGTTGCAGAAAAGGCAGCAACGGGTATCACCGAGCAGTTGGTAGCGCTTGGAATGGAGAGTGACCGACTAAAAACAGGCACACCACCAAGGGTAGATGGAAGGAGCCTCGACTATTCTAAAATGGAGGAACAGGCTGGCGATGAGGAAGTTGTGGGTTTTTCATACAAAGACACGCCGCGTTTAAAGCCCGCCGATCAGCGCAGTTGCCATATTACCTATACCAATCAAAAAGTACACGACCTTTTAAGAACAGGCTTTGATAGAAGCCCTATGTTTCAGGGTAGAATTGAGGGTGTAGGTCCAAGGTATTGCCCAAGTATCGAAGATAAAATTAACCGCTTCGCGGAAAGAGATAGACATCAATTGTTTGTGGAGCCCGAAGGTTGGAACACCGTTGAAATATACGTAAACGGCTTTTCTACCTCATTGCCAGAAGAGGTTCAGTACGAAGCTATTCGTAGTGTTCCTGGCTTTGAAAACTGTCGCTTTTTTAGACCCGGCTACGCCATCGAGTATGATTATTTTCAACCTACACAATTAAAATATTCACTCGAAACCAAGCTCATCGAAAATCTGTTTTTTGCCGGACAAATAAACGGTACGACGGGCTACGAAGAAGCAGCTTGCCAAGGACTTATGGCTGGTATCAACGCACATCAAAAGTCACGTGAACTAGACCCGGTTATTTTAAAAAGAAGCGAAGCCTATATTGGCGTACTCATAGACGATTTAGTGGGCAAAGGAACCGAAGAACCGTACCGAATGTTTACGAGTCGTGCCGAGTTTAGAACGCTTCTAAGACAAGACAACGCAGATTTACGTTTAACCCCATTAAGCTACCAATTGGGTCTTGCCAAACAGGACAGAATGGACGCTGTAGACTCGAAAAAAAATAGTGTAGAAGCGGTAAAAAATCTACTGAATACCTATAGCATTGAACCTTCAGAAATTGAAACATATTTTAATGAAGTAGCCTCTGCTTCTATTACAGAAAAACAAAAAGCTTCAAAAATACTACTACGTCCAAATGTAGACCTGGTGGGCCTTTCAGCAGCTATGCCTCGTTTAAAAGAAGCACTTCAAGCGTTTCATCCACAGGTTTTAGAGCAAGCAGAAATTCAAATTAAATACGAGCGCTACATCGAAAAAGAACAAGAAATTGCAACGCGTATGTTGCAAATGGAAAACCATATTATTCCTGAAAGCTTTAACTACGATGGTATGGCCGCACTCTCTAACGAGGCCATGCAAAAATTCAAAAAAATAAGACCAAGCACTCTAGGTCAGGCCAGCAGAATTAGCGGCGTTAATCCGAGCGATATTCAAATACTCATGGTTTATATGGGCAGATAGGCCCACTCAAATAATTGCGTCAATAGGATATAGGTTTTTTATGTACATTCATAAGCTAGACCAAGGAAAAACAAAATAAAACAACAAGTATGAAAAAAATCTGCCTGATGTTTGTTGGGTTGCTGCTATTAAATTTTGTGCAGGCTCAAGAAACCTTTCAAGTAAACGGCGTTGGCGATAAGCGCGACGGCTTTTATGCATTTACAAATGCAACCATTGTAAAAGATGCGCAAACCACCATTAAAAATGCAACGCTCGTTATTAGAGACGGAAAAATTGTTGCAGTAGGTGAAGGTGTTGCCGTTCCAGCAGACGCTGTAGTGGTAGACTGTAAAGACAAATTTATTTATCCTTCTTTTATTGATGCCTATACCGATTATGGTATGCCTCAACAACAACGCGCGCAAGCTGCGTTTAGTTTTGGAGGTCCTAGTCAATTAACCAACAACCAAAAAGGTGCGTATGGTTGGAACCAAGCATTAAAATCTGATGTAGAAGGTCACAAACTTTTTTCAGTAGATGATGCGAGAGCAAAGTCATTTAGAGAAACAGGTTTTGGTGCCGTACTTACACACCAAAAAGATGGTATTGTTAGAGGAACAGGAACCGTTGTAGCGCTTGCAAACAGCAAAGATAATTTCGTTGTGATTAAAGAAAAAGCAGCGTCGCTACTTTCATTTAATAAAGGAACCTCTTCTCAAACCTATCCAAGTTCATTGATGGGTTCTATTGCATTACTTCGTCAAACTTATTTAGACGCTGCATGGTATAAGAACAACCCGGCTGCAACTGGTTTAAAAGGTGATGGCGTAAATATTACCCTTCAATCATTTAATGCAAATGCAGGTCTTCCTCAAATTTTTGATCCCGCAGATAGAGGCGCTGGTGATGTTTGGGGCGTAATGCGTGCAGACCGTGTAGGTGATGAATTTGGTGTACAATACATTATTAAAGCAACCGGAAAAGAATACCAAAGAATTAAAGAAGTGGCTGCTACCAAAGCGCCGCTTATTGTAAACTTAAATTTCCCAGTGGCCATGGATGTAGAAGATCCTGCTGATGCAAGACTTGTTTCATTACAAGACATGAAGCACTGGGAACTAGCGGCAACAAACCCTGGTGCTATTGAAAAAGCAGGGATTCCTTTTTGCTTAACAAGTTCTGATTTAAGAGACGCTAAATCATTTTTAGCGAGCGTAAGAAAAGCCATCGAAAATGGTTTATCAGAAAAAGCAGCGATGGACGCACTTACAAAAACACCAGCAACCTGGTTTGGTGTGTATGATAAAGTAGGTAGCATTGAAGCCGGAAAACTAGCCAACTTTGTAATTACAACAGGTCCTGTTTTTGCAGAAAAAACAACCTTATTACAAAACTGGGTACTCGGAGAAAAATATGCGGTGAACGAATCTGCCTGGACAAGCGTTAATGGAAATTATACACTTACATTAAACGGAGCAACACCACAAACATTTGCTTTAGAAATTAAAAGTAACAATAGCGCAACCGTAATTGCAAAAGATACCGTTGCTGCAACATTTAGTTACGATGGTAAAGTAGTTAAGTTTTCTTTCGCTCCTGAAAAACGATCTCGCAACAATATTAGATTTACCGGTTTTAATACAGGTAATACTTTTAATGGAACAGCGCAGGACGCAGACGGAAATAATTTTACTTGGACTGCTGTATATGCTTCTGCTGCTAAGCCTGATACTGCTTCAAATGCAGGAGGCCGCGGCCGTATGGGCGCTGGTGGATTTGGCGGCGGCGCTGGTGCTGCTGCTGGCAAAATGGGAAAAGTTACTTTTCCGATGATGGGCTTTGGTGTAGATTCTCTAGCAAACAACGCGCAGGCTTATCTAATTAAAAATGCAACTGTTTGGACTTCAGAAAAAGAAGGCATTTTACAACAAACAGACGTCCTAGTTAAAAACGGTAAGATTGCTAAAGTGGGCAAAAACTTATCGGACGCAAATGCAAAAGTTATTGATGGTACCGGCAAACACGTAACGGCGGGTATTATTGATGAGCACTCACATATTGCATCTGCCTCAACCAACGAAGGCGGACAAAGCGTAACATCTGAAGTTCGTATTCAAGATAATATCAACCCAGACGATATCGATATTTACCGTCAATTAAGTGGTGGTGTTACAACCTCTCACATTTTACACGGTTCTGCAAATACCATTGGTGGTCAAACGCAGTTAATTAAATTAAGATGGGGTGCAGACGATGCGGGCCTTCTATTTAAAGGTGCCGATCCATTTATCAAATTTGCATTAGGAGAAAACGTAAAACGTACTTCTTCCTCACAAGGTAACAATCGTTACCCAGATACTAGAATGGGCGTAGAACAAGTGTTAAACGATGCGTTTGCAAGGGCAAAAGCATACGAAGCAGCACTTGCACAAAACCCAGCTACTAGACGCGATCTAGAATTAGATGCGCTTGTAGAAATCATGAACAAAAAACGTTTCATTACTTGTCACTCTTATGTGCAAAGTGAAATTACAGCAACTATGCGTGTTGCAGAAAAATATGGTTTCAAAATCAACACATTCACGCACATTTTAGAAGGTTATAAAGTAGCCGATAAAATGAAAGCACATGGTGTAGCCGCATCAACGTTTTCTGATTGGTGGGCATACAAAGTAGAGGTTACAGATGCCATCCCTTACAACGCTGCTATTATGACAAAAGTGGGTTTAAATGTTGCGATCAATTCTGATGATGCAGAAATGGCGCGCCGCTTAAATCAAGAAGCTGCAAAGAGTGTAAAATATGGTGGCCTATCAGAAGAGGAAGCCCTTAAAATGGTGACCATCAACCCAGCTAAAATGTTGCACGTTGATAGCAAAGTAGGAAGTATTAAAGCAGGTAAAGATGCTGACCTTGTAGTATGGAGTGATAATCCATTAAGTATTTATGCGAAAGCAGAAAAAACAATGGTGGATGGTATCATTTATTTTGACCGCGAAAAAGATGCACAAATGCGCAAGCAAGTGCAAGCAGAACGTAGCCGTTTAGTGGCTAAAATGGCGGGCGAAAAAAGAGCGGGAAGACCAACCGTACCAGCGGCTCCAAGCTTTAAGGAAGTACATATTTGCAACGACCACTCACATAAATTAGGTATGCTTGAAATAGAAGGTGAAGAAGAAGCAAACCAAAACGAAAACAAATAAACTGTAGCGACATGAAAAAAATAATAGTTACACTTGGCGCGCTCGTATCATTCACTGCTGCAGTATTTGCACAAGATGATGTTTACCCAGCCGCAAAACAAAGTAAAAAAACAGCCATTGTGGGTGCCACTGTGCACGTAGGCAATGGACAGGTAATAGAAAACGGAACCGTTGTATTTGACAATGGAAAAATTGTTTATGCGGGTGACGCAGCCGCTGCGCCAAAAGCAGAAAACACCATTGATGCAAAAGGCAAGCAGGTATATCCGGGCTTAATTTTACCATCTTCTAATTTAGGTTTACAAGAAATCACTGGCGTTAGAGGAAGCACCGATATCAACGAGATTGGTGAGTTTAACCCAAGCGTACGCAGCATTGCAGCGTATAAAGCAGAGTCGATTGTTGTTAATACCCTAAGACTTAACGGTATTTTACTAGCACACACCATTCCGGGTGGTCAGCTCATTGCTGGTCAGTCATCTGTGGTACAATTAGATGCATGGAACTACGAAGACGCAGCTTATAAAACAGACATGGGCATGCATTTTTATATGCCTAGCTTGTTATCAAGAGGTGGTGGACGTGGTTTTGGTGGCGGTAGAGGTTTTGGAGGCGCTGCTCCAGCAGGCGACCCCATCAAAGAAGCGCTCGATAAAATTGAAAGCGTAAAAGCTATTTTTAGAGAAGCGAAAGCCTATCATCAAAAAGGAGCCGACAAACAAATCAATTTAAAATTAGAAGCAACCAAAGGTTTATTTGACCGCACACAAAAATTATTTGTGCATTGCGATCAAATAAAACAAATGATTGTTGCGATTGATTTTGTAAAAGAATTTGGTTTTGAGGTTGTACTTGTGGGCGCTAGCGAAAGCTGGCAAATTGCTGATCTTTTAAAAGCCAATAACATTGCTGTTATCTTAACACAAGAACATAGTTTACCTACTAGCGATGATGATGATATTGACCAGCCTTATAAAGCAGCAAGTGCTTTGCAAAAAGCGGGCGTGTTGTTTTGCTTAAATGATGACGATCCTCAAAACCGTGGTAGAAACCTTATGTTTAACGCTGGAACCGCTGCTGCATATGGTTTAGGTAAAGAAGGCGCCCTTCAGGCCATTACCTTAAATGCTGCAAAAATTTTAGGTGTAGCAGATAAAACAGGTACCCTCGAAGTAGGTAAAGACGCTAACATTGTTATCAGCGAAGGCGATATTTTAGATATGAAATCTAGTATTGTTACGGATGCATTTATACAAGGCCGCGCGGTTGCTATTACAAGCAAACACAAGCAGTTGTATGAGCGTTACAAACACAAGTACGAGATTAAATAATCCACTTAATAGCTTATCAAAACCCCGGCAATTCGCCGGGGTTTTTTGTAACTTAGCGCCATGGCTAAAAAACTTTTTTTGTTGGATGCGCTCGCCCTTATTTATAGAGCGTATTATGGACTCATCAGAAACCCGCGCATTACTTCTAAGGGCAAAAACACCAACGCTCAATTTGGTTTTACCAATACCTTAATAGATTTAATCAACAAAGAAAAGCCAACACATATTGCCGTGTGTTTTGATACGCACGCACCCACCGAGCGCCACACCGATTTTACGGAATACAAAGCCAATAGACAAGAAGCTCCCGAAGATTTAATAGAATCCATCCCTGAAATTCAGCGCATCATTAGGGCGTTTAATATTCCGGTTATGGAACTGGATGGTTATGAGGCTGATGACGTTATTGGCACCCTTGCTTGGCAGGCCGCAGACAAAGGCTACGAAGTATACATGGTAACGCCCGACAAAGATTATGGGCAGCTACTAATTCATCCAGGCGTATATATGTACAAGCCTCCCTTTATGGGCAACGCCGCAGAAATATTAGACGCGCAAAAAATTTGTGAAAAGTGGGACATCGCCCGTGTAGAGCAGGTGGTAGATATGTTAGGGTTAATGGGTGACGCCGTAGATAATATTCCGGGTATTATGGGTGTGGGAGAAAAAACCGCTGCTAAACTTTTAAAAGAATACGACACACTCGAAAACGTATTGGCCAATGCACACAATATTAAAGGTGCCATGGGCGAAAAAATTAGAAAAGGTGTAGACGACGCGATTATGAGCAAAAAGCTCGCAAAAATTATTACCGATGTACCGGTAAGTTTTCATGAAGAAGATTTTGCACTTTCTCCTATTAATAAAGAAGCCCTCGCCGAAATATTTGTTGAACTAGAATTTAAAACACTGGGCAAAAGAATTTTAGGCGATGATTTTAACGCCTACATGCCAGCACCAGAAGGTGTTCAAACAGATTTGTTTGGCAACGAAGTAGTAGCGCCGATTAAAAAAACCAGCGTATCAAACACTGGCACACAAGGCACAAACGCTGCGTCTACTGCGGGTTCTATGGAAGCCGCTGAAGCCGTGGGTAACGCCGGACAGGAAGCGGAACAGCGTGGACTTGTTGCAGATAAAAATATTACCAATACCACACACGAATATATTTGTTTAGAAGATGAGGCAGCACTTATAGCGCTTGCACAAAAATTAGCAAACGCAAAAGAAATTTGTTTTGATACCGAAACTACGGGCACCGATGCCAACAATGTAGAGCTCGTTGGTTTTAGTTTTTCAGAAAAAGCAGGACAAGGCTATTATATTCCTTGCCCACCCGATGAAGCCGGTATTAAAAAAACGCTTTCTTATTTTGAAAAAGTATTTTCTAATCCAGCACTTGTTTTAATTGGTCAAAATATAAAATACGATTTACTCGTATTAAAATGGTATGGTGTTGTTCCGGCCACACAAATTTTTGATACTATGCTCGCGCATTATGTGATTGAGCCAGAAGGCAGGCGCAGTATGGATTTACTCAGTGCACAATATTTAGGATACGAGCCCGTACACATAGAAGCACTCATAGGTAAGAAAGGAAAAAACCAAGGCACCATGCGTGATGTGGCGGTCGAGCAACTTACGCAGTATGCCGCCGAAGACGCAGATATTACACTTCAACTAAAACAAGTTTTTGTTCCTTTATTAAAAGAAAAAGAAGTTGAGCGTGTTTTTGAAAGCGTAGAAAATCCGCTTGTACGCGTACTCACCGATATGGAATTTGAGGGCGTAAAAATTGACAATAACTTTTTAAACGAATACAGTAAACTTTTAGAAGTAGACGCCAAGCAGTTTGAAGAAAACGTGTATGCTCAAGCCGGCGTTCGATTTAATCTCGCTTCACCAAAACAATTAGGCGAAGTTTTATTTGATAAATTAAAACTCGATCCAAAAGCTAAAAAAACAAAAACGGGTCAGTACGCAACTGGCGAAGACGTGCTTGTAAAACTATCCAATCAACATAAAATTGTAGACGACATTTTAGGATTTAGAGAGCTTACAAAACTCAAGTCAACGTATGTAGATGCGCTTCCGCTCATGATCAATCCTAAAACCGGACGCGTGCATACCAGTTATGCGCAGGCGGTGGCCGTAACGGGTCGTTTAAGTAGTACCAACCCTAACCTTCAAAATATTCCTATCCGAACAGCGCGCGGTAGAGAAATTAGAAAAGCGTTTATTCCGCGTGAACCTGGTCGAATTCTTATGAGTGCCGACTATTCTCAAATAGAACTTCGCATTGTAGCTGCCATTAGTGCCGATCCAAATATGTGTGCTGCTTTTAAAGCAGGCATTGATATCCATACCGCTACCGCTGCTAAAGTATACGGCGTTGATGTGGCTGATGTAACCAAAGAAATGCGCTACAAAGCCAAGAGTGTCAATTTTGGAATCATTTACGGACAAGGCGCCTTTGGGCTTGCCGATAATTTGGGTATTTCCAGAACAGAGGCCAAAGAAATCATTGACAACTATAAAAAGGAGTTTCCAAATATTCAGGAGTACATGGATTTGCAGGTGGCACTTGCCAAAGAAAAGGGTTATGTAGAAACCCTGATGGGCCGCAAGCGTTGGTTAAAGGACATTAATAGTAGCAATTTTACGGTGCGCGGTTTTGCGGAGCGTAACGCCATCAACTCTCCTATTCAGGGCACGGCCGCCGATATGATTAAGCTAGCCATGATAAAAGTGCACCAACAAATGGGTGCCGGAAACTGGCAGTCTAAAATGATTTTACAAGTACACGATGAACTTGTGTTTGACGCAGTCCTGGAAGAGGCGGATGCATTAGAAAACTTAATAATAGAGTGTATGACAACCGCTTTACCTTTGCCAAACGGCGTACCGGTAGAAGCAGAAGTAGGACGCGGTAATAACTGGTTAGAAGCACATTAAAAAACCAAGATGGAGCAGTTACTTTCTTTGCGCTGGGATATTGTACCAGAGGCATTTATAAAAATTGGATCTCGCTATTTTTTGGCGGCATCGGTGGCGTTCTTGATTTTCTACATCCTATTCAAACAAAAGCTTTCGTATAAAAAAATTCAAAAGCGTTTTCCAAAAGTTCCAGACTATTTGCGTGAAGCAGGCTATTCATTAATAACCATGCTCATTTTTAGTGTATTAATTATGGTGCTCAACTCTTCTCCTATTGCAGAGCACACCACGCGGTATCAAAATATTAGTGATTACGGATGGGGCTATTATTTTTTAGCTTTCCCTATCATGTTTGTACTGCATGATTTTTATTTTTATTGGGTACACCGCCTGATGCACCACAAAACACTTTTCAAATATGTGCATTTGGTGCACCACCGTTCTACCAACCCTTCTCCCTGGGCGGCGTATGCGTTTCATCCAATAGAATCGGTATTAGAACATGGCATTGTGGTAATTTTTTATTTTATCATGCCTATTCATATTACACAGCTAGCTATTTTCTTTTTATTTTCTATTGTATACAATGTGTATGGACACTTAGGCTACGAATTATACCCGGCCGGTTTTCATACAACAAAAATTGGTAGATGGATTAATACCTCTACCAACCACAACCAACACCATCAATATTTTACGGGGAATTACGGCCTATACACACTTGTGTGGGACCGCCTCTTTAATACCATTCGCGCAGATTACGACGAGCGTTTTGTAGACGCTACTACGCGCCAACAATAAATTATTTTTTCTTGTAAATAGGAACCGTACTACAAGGTTCGCCAAACATAATTGACTTTGTAACAGGTCTTAATTTGTTGGTGATGCTCACATATGCAGCGGCTGGAATTTGAATATCACCACAGCCTTTTACGACAACTCTTTTATCGGAATAGTCTTCTGCGTTAATCGCTTCTATATTTTGTAAAAGCAGTTTTTCTTTTAATTGTTCTTCGGTACCAAAAAACACAGTGCTTGCAAACGGCTCTAATGCAGATGCAATAAGCATGTAAGCCCACATGGGAATTATAGCATCGGCAGAACATGTGATGGCCACCGCAGCGTTTTGATACTGTGACCAATCGGTGGCGGTGAGTGCTGCTCTAAAATCTTTTTCTTTTAAAATGAGGCCCATAAACAAATGGTCCTTCACGTCAAAAACCAGGACAGGTATTGATGGATAATATTTTTCTAGGTCTAATGAAATTAAACCACTCTCTTCTACTTTATTGATAATGGGTTCTGCCATAAGAAAAAATTATCTGTTCATGCTCGCTAAAAACTCTTCGTTGTCTTTGGTACCACGCATGCGTTTTAATAATTCGTTCATTGCCTCATCGGTATTCATATCGTTGATAAACAAACGTAAAATATTCATGCGGCCTAGTACTTCTTTATCGAGTAATAAATCGTCTCTACGTGTGCTTGATCCCACTAAATCAATAGCAGGGAAAATACGCTTGTTGGCTAGTTTGCGATCAAGCTGTAATTCCATATTACCAGTACCTTTAAATTCTTCAAAGATTACCTCGTCCATTTTAGAACCGGTTTCAATTAATGCAGTTGCTAAAATTGTTAATGAACCACCGTGCTCAATTTTACGCGCTGCACCAAAAAATTGTTTTGGTTTTAAAAGTGCATTCGCTTCCACACCACCACTTAATACTTTACCACTACTTGGTGCAACGGTATTGTGCGCACGCGCTAAACGTGTAATAGAATCTAATAAGATAACAACGTCATGACCGCACTCTACAAGTCGTTTTGCTTTTTGTAAGGCAATGCTAGAAACCTTAACGTGTTTTTCTGCGGGCTCATCAAAAGTAGAAGCAATCACTTCTGCTCTAACGCTGCGCTCCATATCGGTCACTTCCTCTGGTCTTTCATCAATTAAAACCACCATCAAATAAACCTCCGGATGGTTTGCTGCGATTGCGTTTGCCACTTCTTTAAGTAGCATGGTTTTACCCACTTTTGGTTGTGCCACAATCAGCCCACGCTGACCCTTACCTATTGGGGTAAAGAGGTCAATAATACGCGTACTATAATTTGTTGGAGATGTAAAGAGGTTTAATTTTTCGTTTGGAAATAATGGCGTTAAATAATCAAAAGGCACACGGTCACGCACTTCGTCCGGTCTTTTGCCATTGATAAAATCAACTTTAATAAGTGCAAAATATTTTTCACCTTCTTTAGGAGGGCGAACAGCACCTTGTACGGTGTCACCCGTTTTTAAACCAAATAATTTTATTTGTGAAGGAGAAACATATACATCATCTGGTGATGATAAATAATTATAATCAGAAGAACGTAAAAAACCATAACCATCAGGCATCATTTCTAACACGCCTTCACCTTCAATCATACCTTCAAACTCAATATTAAATACGGGTTCTTTTTTATGAGGTCTTGGTGGGTGTTGACTTGGTGTCGTATTTTCTGGAGCCTGCGCTGCTTCTGCGTTTTCGGGCGCTTGAGCGGCCTCAGTATTTTCTGGAGCAGCCGCAACTACTGCAGGCGCCTCTGTTTTTTCTGGACGTTCTGGACGCTCTGGTCTTGGATTTGCTTTTTTAATGGGTCTTGCTTTTTGTACAGGCGCAGCAGCAGGAGCCGCTGGTTCGTCACTCATCACTTCTGCTTCTTCGGTGCCATTACTTGTTTTAACAGTAACCGGCTTACGACCTTTTAATGCTGGCTTTTTTTTGCCATCGTCTTTTGCAGACGCTTCGCTTACTGCTTGGCTATCTAATATTTTATAGATGAGCGCTTGCTTATCTAATTTTTTAAAACCTGTAATTTTTAAACCTTGTGCGATGTCTTGTAACACTGGTAACAAAAGATCGTTTAATTGTAAAATGTCGTACATAAATAAGTTGAAAGTGAAATACTCTAGAATTGAGTTTTGGAATAACTAAAGAAAGGGTGAATTAAAAAATAATGGAAAGAAGATAACCTGAACTAGAGCAACTGAAGGCTCCCGTGGGTTTGTTTCCATTGCAATGTTAATACAAAAATTACAAACACCAATAAATAATCGGGGTAAAAACCAGGTTTTCGCGGTATGCTACTATTCGTAAATCCTTAACAATGAACCCGATAAAGAGGTTTTATAGGCTTTTAGAGCCGAAGCGGCCGGTCCGTTTAAAACAGTACCTGCGGTGCTAAAATTTGAACCATGACCCGGGCAATAAAAACGGTTGTTGTTACCTTGGAATTCCAGCGTTACAGCCTGGTGCGTACACAAAGAGCTTACTGCAATGAGCATACCTGATGTAGTTTTTGCAATAATCACATTATTGGCGGTATCTACATAAAATCCACCATTATTTTGGAGGACATTGTAGGGAGAGTTAGAAATGTTGATGGTAAAATCGACAGGCTTATTGGGGTTAGGATTGGGGGTACTTCCACCACCGGCATCACTAGATTTAGTGCAAGAACCAAAACAGCCCATTACAAGTAGCGCTGCGCCACTCATGCCCACTTTTTCGATGAAATCTTTTCTTTCCATGGTGTGATCATTTCTTATAGCAAAATAACAAACTTTAGGATAGAATGTTTGCTTGTTCTTCAAACAAATTATCTTTGCAGCCACTATGTTTAACAAAAGAACAAAAATTAAGGCCCTTTTAACAGGCAGTCTTACCGGACAAACCGTAACCGCCATGGGTTGGGTGCGCAGTTTCAGAAACAATCAGTTTATTGCCCTCAATGATGGTAGTACCAATCATAATATTCAGGTAGTTGCCGAATTAGGCTTACTTGACGATGCCACATTAAAGCGTATTACAACCGGCGCCTCTTTAAAAGTAGAAGGCACACTGATTGAATCGCTGGGTAAGGGACAGTCAGTAGAAATAAAAGCCACTAGCGTAGAAATACTAGGTGATAGTGACGCGGAACAATATCCATTGCAGCCCAAAAAACATAGCCTCGAATTTTTAAGAGAGATTGCACACCTTCGTTTTAGAACGAATACGTTTAGTGCTGTTTTTAGAATTAGACATGCCCTCGCATTTGCGGTGCATCAGTTTTTTAATGAAAAAGGTTTTGTGTATTTACACACACCCATAATTACTTCAAGTGATGCAGAAGGTGCGGGCGAAATGTTTAGGGTAACAACTTTACCGGTAGATGGTTCTGCACCAAAAACCGAAAGTGGTGATATCGATTTTTCACAAGACTTTTTTGGTAAAAGTACCAACCTTACAGTAAGTGGTCAACTCGAAGGAGAGCTAGGCGCCATGGCGTTTTCAGAGATTTATACTTTTGGTCCAACTTTTAGAGCTGAAAATTCAAACACCACTAGACACCTTGCAGAATTTTGGATGATTGAACCAGAAATGGCTTTCTGTGATATTGAAGACAACCAGAATTTAGCAGAAGAATTTATTCAATACCTCATCAAATATGCGATGGAAAATTGCGCCGATGATTTGGCGTTTTTAGATCAACGTTTAGCAGAAGAAGAAAAACAAAAACCTACTAACGAAAGACAAGAATTTGGTTTAATAGAAAAACTAAAATTTGTTACCGATAGTAAATTTGAGCGCATCACCTACACCGAAGCGATTGCTATTTTATTAGACTCTCCTGCTTATAAGAAAAAGAAATTTAAATACGATGTAAGTTGGGGTATTGATATGCAAAGTGAACACGAGCGCTACTTAGTAGAAAAGCATTTTAAAAAACCAGTGATTGTGACTGGATACCCAGCTGCTATTAAGGCGTTTTATATGCGCTTAAATGATGGTTGTGAGCCAGGCAAACAAACCGTTGCAGCGATGGATATTTTAGCCCCAGGTATTGGCGAAATTGTAGGTGGTTCACAAAGAGAAGAGCGCCTCGACAAATTAGTGGCGCGTATGGAAGAGATGCACATTCCTACAAACGAAATGAGCTGGTATTTAGATACCCGCCGTTTTGGTACCGTACCACACGCTGGCTTTGGTTTAGGATTTGAAAGAATGGTGCAGTTTGTAACGGGCATGGGCAACATCAGAGACGTGATCGCTTTTGCACGAACTCCCAAGAATTGCGAATTTTAAAAAATATGGATTGAACTGTGGATTATATGTGAAATCCCCCTATTTTTGCTGCCCCGAAAGGGTATGGTGCGGTAGCTCAGTCGGTAGAGCAAAGGACTGAAAATCCTTGTGTCGCCGGTTCGATCCCGGCCCACACCACCAGATCGAAAATTAAACCCAGGCACCTGCTTGGGTTTTTTGTTTTTGGAGAGGCGAAAGAATGTTTACCCCCTAATTTATTCGAATCGATTTGCGCTGCACCGTATGTGCAGAAAAAATTCCAAGTGCGCCCCCTTCTATATTGGATGGAGGATTTGATGGCGCTGTGCCGCCGCCCGGTCCTGCACCACTTTGAAGGTTTAAACTATAATAATAGGTATAGCTAGTATTTGAAATGCATTGCATTTCTACAAAAACATTGTCTTTGGGTTTGATTTTTAAATTATCGTCACCACCACGTAATGGACGTTGATTTACTTTTCCATTATTGAGGTTGTCGTTAAATACATGAAAAGTAGGATCTAGTGTATCGTTAATTTTTTGAATAAAGCGGTAACTATTGCCAATTGCAATTGGATCGGCGTATACCGGAATGACACTATATCTAATTTCGCCATTAAATGGAAAGGTATTTACGCGAAGACTATCAAAATTAACTTTTTGTGGCATGCTAGCAGAAGCGGTATACTTTTTTTGATCTACCACCACTTCTAGGTTATAGACGCCACCTTCTGTTCCTTTTATTTTTTGTGTTCGGTAAAGACCATTGCTTACTAATTGTAAACTGTCTTTAACACCGAGTTGATCGGTAATGATAACGCGCGCATTATTTACCCCAACTACACGGGTTGGATTGCCAACGGGTGTAGAAGTTGAAAGCTGCACAAAATAAGGACCAGCCTGATCTGTAATGCTACCATCAATAACGAGCACAGGCTCATTATTATCTAGTACCAAGCTAATTTCTTTGTCACAACCAATAAGTAGGATGGCACAAAACGATAAAAGAAAGAATATTTTTTTCATGCCTAAAATTTAAATTGATAGGTTACACTTGGCACCCATTTAAAAAGTGCTGTTCTAATAATTTGTGTTCTGGTAGGATCATTAGGGTCGTCCTTAAAACTAATGCGGTATGCATTTTCTCTACCATACACATTGTACAAACTAAAATTCCAAGAACCATGCCTTCTTTTGGTTTTGTTTTTCTCGTAAGTAGCACTAAAATCTAAGCGGTGGTATGCTGGCATACGATTGGCGTTTCTAGCTGCGTACTGATAGAGTGTTTGCCCTTGCAAATTATATTTTCCAGTAGGATATGTTACTGCATCTCCCGTATTGTAAACAAACACACCAGATATAGACCAGCGCTCATTTAAATCATAAATTCCTACCACCGATATATCATGCGTTCTATCCTGTCTGGCATTGTACCATTTACCATCATTAATACCCTCAATTTTTCTTTCTGTTTTAGAAAGCGTGTACCCAATCCATCCGGTTAAGCGACCTTCTTTTTTCTTTAACAACAACTCAAGGCCATACGCTCTACCTATACCATATAACAAAACACTTTCAACATCCGAAACTGTATTTATTTCGGCACCATCTTTATAGTCTATTTGATTTTGTAAGTGTTTGTAGTAGGCCTCTGCTGTTAATTCAAAATTATTTTTAAATAGTTTTGTTACATAGCCCACACTTAGCTGGTCTGCAATTTCTGGTTTAATATTATAGGAGTTGCCAATCCACTGATCGGAAGGGCTAGACGCAACAGAATTACTTAACAAATGCAGGTGTTGCACGTTTCTAGCATAGCCGGCTTTAATACTTTTTTCCTCATCGATACGGTAGTTGGTGGTAATTCGGGGTTCTAGATTTGCATATGTTTTTCCAAAACTAGAAGGAGAAAGTTTTATAGACGAACGCACTACTCCATTTTCATATATATAATAAACATCACCACCCATAAGCGTATACATCGATAGGCGCATACCATAGTCAATAGTAAGTTGATTTGTGGCTTTATAATTGTTGGTGAGGTAAACGGCATTTTCGAGACCATTTCTGCCTGATTTTGCAACACTATTAATAACGGTTCCGCTAAATGTACTAGGCTTAATATTATGTAAAATGGTATTAAAACCAAAGCGGAGTGTGTTTTGGTTGTTGGCATAAAACGTGTAATCTTGTTTTAGATTGACGTCTTTAATTTCTGAGTTGATATTAAAATTAGTTTCACCATTTTTAAGCTTGACATTATAATTGTAGTCGCTATAAATAAATGAGGTATTTAAAAATAATTTATTGCTAATAATTTTATTCCATCTAATGGTGCCGGTTTTATTGCCCCAGTCTATTCCAAAGTCTTGACCAAGTCCTAATTCATCTCTTCCAAAATATCCCGAAATATATACTTTGTTTTTTGCGTTGATTTGATAATTTGCTTTTGCATTTAAATCGTAGAAATATAAAATGTTGTCTTTAAATTTTTCCGTCGCTTTTAAAAATACATCGGCATAGGTTCTTCGGCCAGAAAGAATAAATGAAGATTTGTTTTTTTGAAGCGGGCCCTCAACACTTACTTTACTGCTTATTAAACCAATGCCCCCGTTAACGGTATAATCTTGGTTATTACCTTCTTTCATTTTAACATCTAGCACCGATGAAAGCCTTCCGCCGTATTGACTTGAGCTATTGCCCTTAATGATAGTAGCATCCTTAATGGCGTCACTATTAAATGTGCTAAAAAAACCAAGTAAATGCGTAGCATTATAAACGGGAGCTTCATCAAGTAAAATTAAATTTTGATCGGCTCCACCCCCACGTACAAAAAATCCGCTGTTGCCTTCACCTGCCGATTTTACCCCAGGCAATAATTGTATCGTCTTTAAAAGATCTTTTTCACCAAAAATAACAGGCACTTTGCTGATTGAAGACATATTAATGGTTTCGGTACCCATTTGAGCCTTGGTTAAATTGTCGTTTTTTCGAGACGACTCCACCACTACTTCTTTTAAAACATTTTTTGTTTGTAAATAAAAGTTAATGGATTGGCTGCTATCTAGTTTTATTTTTTGAACCAGCGTTTCGTAACCTACTTGTGACACTATAACGGAGTAATTGCCTTTGGGAAGCGTAAGAGAATAAAACCCGTATTCATTGGAGATAATACCCGCATTGGGTAATTCCTGGATACGCACCACGGCCTTAATTAAAGACTCGCCTGTTTGCTTATCTTTTACACTACCGCTTATTACAAAGCTTTGTTGTGCTACCGCCGATGTAAAATGTGCCCCAAGGCTTAGAATGAAAGAAAAGACATATATTTTATAACGCATAGATAGTTGTTAAACAATATAATCTCTAATTGGTTGAATAGTCCAACAGATTTAATATCGCTGCGCAAAACTAGCGTTGCCTTCACAAAGTATTGTAAAACAAACTGTTAAAATAGCCAATACATTACCAACCATTCAATGCTCTAAGCGTAGTGATATGGGCTACATGGTGCTTACCATGCCATGTATATACCGCAAAGAAATCCCATAAACTTATTTCTACGTTATGGGTGGGATGAAAAAACTTTCTTTGCCACTGCTCATCTGTAAAACTATGCAGTAAGTCTACCCATCTTTGGTGGAGAGCGCTTAATAATGAAACGGAAACTTGAATAGGTGTATGCAATACATCTGTGGTAAAAGACCAATCGTTTTCACTGTAGTCTTTAATGGTTGGTAGGTCTTCAGTTAATGCTAATTTAAAAACTATAAACGCATTCATGTGGCTATCTGCTATATGATGCACCAGTTGTCGAACGGTCCAGCCGCCATCTCGATAAGGGGTATCTAGCTGCTCATTATTTAAATTTTGTAGCGCTACATCTAAATTTGTAGGCGCAGCTTTCATTTCTGATAACCAATCATTTTTAATTTCTTGGCTAAATGGTTTGAACTCAAAATTTCCAATAGGATAACGAGGGTCTTTCATATTATAGTTTTTCCAATTGCTATAAATGTAAGAAAATTATATTAAAATTTATTCTTTCCATTCTATGGGAATGGCAATTTCATTGGTTCTTGCAATCATTTGGTAGGGGGCGTTGTATCCCAAAAATGTATAATCACCCGTAACTTTTATGTTACGTTCCGAAAGTATTTGTAATAACTTTTCTTTATGCGTCTTTATTTTTTCGTCGTTTGCATAGCCACCAAACGAAACCACAGCAACGTATTGTGGAGCCGATTGATGTATGTGAATGCTCTCGTCATTTGGTTTAGGTAGGTTACTTTCATTGTATTTTGTTGGCATTACAAAACTCATTTCAGCGCCTTTTTCAGACATGTTCATTCTTACTGGAGCCGTCATAGCAATGCTCTCGTTTTCGTTGTTGCCGCCAAATATAAAACGGGCTAGTTTTCCAAATCCACTGCTTGACACTGATTTGTAATTTGTGGCACTTGAATATACCGTTGCCATGGTTGCTGAAGGATAGTATCTTATTTCAAGCACATCATCTTTTAATACGGTCCTATATTTTTGTTTTTCAGTTTTAACGGAGTTGCCAGCAATAAATGACTGAAAAATAAAATATATGGCACCAAGACTTAGTGCAATGTATAAAGCTTTCATGTTCTTGTTTAATGTTATAACAATTAATAGTTGAATAAGTTCAAAATAGGGCAAGTTACAGGTGCCAATAGGTTATTAACCCATTTAATTTAATCCTATATTTATGATCCATTTAAATTACAATTGATGAAAAGGCAATTCTTTATTGTTGGTTTACTATTCAATTTGCAAGTTTTTGCGCAACAGTCCACTCCAAAAGGGCTCAATGCAGAGGAAAAAGCGGTTTTAACTTACATAGATCAAAACATGCCTAGGGCCATTGCGCTTTTAAAAGAAACAGTAGACATCAATAGTGGTACATTAAATATTGAAGGTGTAAAAAAAGTAGGCGCCATTTTTACAAGAGAATTTGAGAAAGCAAAATTTAAAACCGAATGGATTACAATGCCTGATTCTTTAAATAGAGCCGGACATTTAGTAGCTACTATTGGATTTGATAAAAAACAAAAGTCGCCTACTGCAAAAAAGCTTTTTTTAATTGGTCATTTGGATACTGTTTTTGAACCCGATATGCCAGCAAATCCCTTTTCAATGCTCAATGATTCGGTGGCAACCGGTCAGGGCGTATACGATATGAAGGGGGGTGATGTAATTATGGTTATTGCATTACAAGCCTTGCAGCAACAGGGTTTGTTAAACAATGCAGATATCATTGCTTATTTAACAGGTGATGAAGAGTCTTCAGGAAAGCCCCGACAAGTTAGTAGAGGACATTTTATGGAGGCAGCAAAAAAAACAGATGTTGCGCTTGGTTTTGAAAGTGCACACGGATTAAATACAATCGCAACAGCAAGAAGAGGGTCTAGTTCCTGGTCTTTAAAAGTTTCTGGAAAAACAGGTCATAGTGCTAGTGTATTTACAGCGAGCGGAGGCTATGGCGCTATTTATGAAGCAGCCCGCATTGTGAATGCGTTTAGAGAAACACTCAGTTCAGAAAAATATTTAACCTTCAATCCCGGTATGTTTGTTGGTGGTTCTGAAATCGAATATCAAAAGTCTGCAGCAACAGCTTCTGCGCTAGGAAAAACAAATATCATTGCACCAGACGCAATTGTTACCGGCGACTTACGTTTTTTAACAGAAGCTCAAAAAATAGAAGCACGTAAAACCATGAACGCTATTGTTCAAAAAAGTTTGACCGGAACAAAAGCCACTATCACATTTAGTGATGGTATTCCAAGTATGGAGCCAACTCAAGGCAATAGAAAATTATTAGAAGTTATTAGTGGTGTTACAACGGATTTAGGATTAGGTCCTGCTATTGAGGGAGATCCAGGATCTCGAGGTGCTGGAGACGTTTCTTATATTGCACAGTTTGTTGATGCAGTGGATGGTATGGGTGCTTCTGGAAAAGGTGCGCATGCGCCTGGCGAAACCATTAACCTGAAAGAGTTTCCACACTTAATCAAAAGAGCGGCGCTTACTATTTACAGGTTAACTAGATAAACATGTCAAATTGCAATTATTTAATACATTTGTTACCAATAAATAACCCAAAGGGTTATTTTAAACGATTTAACTACGCTATATGAAAAAAAACATCCATGTAATTGTGGCAATTATTGGAATGACACTTCAATTGCTGTCTAATCAAGTCATTGCACAAAATGCCAGCACTACTGCTGGAAATGATTTGGTGACTGTAACAGGTAAGGTCATTTCAATCAAAGACAACCAGCCACTAGCCAATGTAACCGTGAAAGTTTTAAAATCTAAAACTGGAACCATTTCGGCAGAAGACGGTTCTTTCACTATTAAAGTACGTAAAGGAACTACCCTTCAGTTTTCGAGAGTAGACCTGATTGCTCAAAACGTATCGGTTTTTGATCCTAAAATGACTGTTGTAAAAATGCAGGATGCCGAAAACAATCTTTCAGATGTTTTGGTACTTGCCTACACCAATCAAAAACGTAGTTCATTTACAGGTGCTGCTACAACCGTAAAAAATGCGGTTATTGAAAGTGCGCCAAATGCATCTGTTCAAGAGAGTATCCAAGGTAATGTTGCAGGGGTTCAATCTACCAATGCAAGTGGTCAGCCCGGAGGCGTTCCAAATATTAGAGTACGTGGTATTGGGTCCATCAATGCTGGCTCTGCGCCACTTTATGTAATTGACGGTATCCCGGTTGTGAGTGGCGATATTTCTGGAATGAATAGTAATACCATTGCTGGATTAAATCCCAATGATGTTGAAACAATGTCTATTTTAAAAGATGCTGCGGCTACTTCATTATACGGCTCTAGAGCTGCTAATGGTGTGGTATTAATTACGACAAAAAAGGGTAAGTCTGGTAAAGCAAAATTTCATTTCACGTACCAAAATGGTATGAACAATAATACCATTCGTGACGAGCAAAAAACCTTGAACACAGATCAGTACCTACAATATTATAGAGAAGGCTGGGTGAATGCAGGCAATAGAGCTGGCTCTTATGATTCTTTATTAACTGCAAATGGCATCAGCAAAACAACAAATACGGATTGGTTTGATGCCGTGTTAAGACAGGGTCAATATTCTCAATACAATTTGAATGCAAGTGGTGGAAATGATAAGTCTACTTATTTTGTATCTGGTAGTTATTATAATTCAGACGCCCCAACAAAAGGTCTTAATTATGATAAAGCAACCTATCGTATTAATATTTCTTCGGAGCTAACCAAAAAACTTTCTTTTAAGGGCGGCTTTAGTGGAAGCTTTCAACAAACAAGCAATTTTTTAGGTGGATCATTTTTTGCTAACCCTGTTAGAGCGATGTATCGTTTAGCACCATGGTTACCTATTTATAAAAGTGATGGTAAAACCTATGAGCTTGGATATAATAACGGTTATAATCCAGTAGCTGTTATTGAAACAACTAAAAGGAAAGCTAAAACGTATAATATTTCTGCAAACGCGTCAGCGAATTACAAAATTGCAAAGGGCTTAACTTTTGAAGGATCCTATGCGATGGATTTTAACCACGCATTTAGTAGCACACAATACGATCCAAGAGTGGGTAATGCCATTGTTGCTGTAGGTGGTACCATCGAAAATTATACGCAAGACATTACCAACTGGGTAGCAACAAATATCTTACGCTATAAAGTAAATCTATCAGATGATCATAAATTAGAGGCTTTTGCAGGATATGAAGCACAGAGTAGATCTGATGTTGACATTAATATTTCAGTTAACGGAATTGCACCTGGAACCGTTACCGCAGCGGGAGGTTCTAGCCCAACTTTAACTACTGGTACTGGAACTGCTAACAGATTAGTAAGTAAGTTTTTTAACACCAATTATTCTTTCAAAGACTTGTACTTTATATCTGGATCACTTAGAGAAGACGCTTCTTCAAGATTTGCCAAAAATTTTAGAAAAGCAACTTTTTGGTCCGTGGGTGCAGGTTGGAATATTTCTAACGAAAAGTTTTACAATGTTAGTTGGTTAAGTGAATTGAAATTAAGAGGAAGCTATGGTTACACCGGTAACCAGGGTATTGATAATTTTGAATCTTTTGGTTTGTATGGTGCAGGAAGCGATTACAATTTACAATCTGGCCTAGCACAAAATCAATTAGCCAATGACAATTTAACTTGGGAAAAAAATATTCCATTAAATATTGGTCTTGATTTTTCGATGCTAAAAGGTAGATTATCTGGATCTTTAGAATGGTATACAAGAACAACAAGTGATTTATTAATTAGTCAATCCATCCCAAGTGTTAATGGTGTAACAAGCATTACAGTAAACAGCGGTGCCATGAAAAATACGGGAATTGAGCTTAGCCTTTCATCTGTAAACATTGCACCAAAATCTAAGGGCGGTTTCAAGTGGGTTACAGACTTTAACATCACTACCAATCAAAATACAATCACAGAAATTGATCCAGCATATGCGGGTAATGCCAATTATTTAAGAAATGTTGGTAATGATTTTTATACCCATTATCAAAGAGGTTATGCTGGCGTGAATCCTGCTAACGGAGAGGCTTTATGGTATAGAAGTGGCGCAAAGGATTCTACTACCAATGCATTTACAACGGCACTTCCGCGTTTACAATATGGAAGCGCATTACCTAAGTTTTATGGTGGTTTAACCAATACGTTTTCTTACAAAAATTTCAGGTTTAGTTTCCAATTATATACTTTTTGGGGTAATACCATTTATGATGATTATGGTTATTTACAAAAGACAGATGCCAACCTTGGATTTTCTGATCAAAGTAATGGCTTGAGCAGATATGAGTATGAAAGACGCTGGACAACACCAGGTCAAATAACAGATGTACCAAAGCCTGTATTTTTGGGAACACAATCTTCATCAGGTAGTTTTGAAAGTAGCAGGTTTTTATACGACGGAAGTTATATTAGACTTAGAGATGTAACACTCTCTTATAACCTACCAACCGAAGTACTAAATAAATTTAAGTTTAGTAATGTAAGGGTATACCTGCGCGGTCAAAACCTATTTACCTATGTAAAGGACAAGAGGTTTAATACAGATCCAGAAGTTAGTATTGATGGAACCATGGCGCAACGTCCACCGGTTTTCAATACATTTTTATTTGGCCTAGACATCAATTTTTAATTGCATAAAGTTTCTTTTATGAAAAAAATATATTCAATAACAGTGATTACCAGTTTGCTACTAATTGTTTCTTGTAGCAAAGATTTTTTAGATGTAAAACCACAACAAAGTGTACTTACAGAAGACGTGTTTAATAGTATGGCAACTTCTAGAGCCGCTGTTAACGGTCTTTACTCTCTGATGCAATCCTACAGTTATTATGGTAGAGATGCCATGGTAATTCCGGAAGTGCTATCTGATAACGCAACTCGAAGTGTAAGAACAGGTAACAGGTATACCGGTATGAATACGGTAACACATACTGCAACTGATGCTAACGTAAGTAGAATGTGGAGTCAGATGTATCAAATAATTACAAACACCAATGCCATCATTGCAAATGAAGCAACTATTAAAAAAATTGCTACATCATTAGAGCAAGAAGAAGCTGCGCAACTAGTGGGTGAAGCCTATGCTGTTAGAGCGCTCGTTTATTTTGATTTAATGAAGTTTTTTGCGCGTCCACTAAATTTTACTACAGATGGATCACACTTAGGTGTACCGCTTGTGATTAAGCCAATTGTAAACATTACAGAAGTTGTATATCCTGCAAGAAACACTGCTGCTGAAGTATATGCTCAAATTGATAAAGATATAACAGCTGCTATTACACGTTTACCTCAAACAGGAAATGTAATTAGCAACGGTGTTGTAAATAATACCTTGTTTAAAATTCGTATGAACCGTTTTTCTACTTTAGCATTAAAAGCTAGGGTGTCTATATATAAGTCCGATTGGGCAAGTGCTGCAGATGCAGCCAATCAGGTAATTGCATCTGGACGTTATGCGCTTTATACATTTGGAAACATGCTTCAAGATTTTAGAACGCAAAATAGTGCAGAGTCAATATTTGAAATCGCCAATAATACCAACGATAATCCAGGCGTAGATTCTTATGCCTATTTATGTAGTCAACAAGGATATGGAGAAATGCTTGGCACTAGAAATTCTATGAATAGTAGAAGTACGGGTACAACCCTCTCTACTTTTAGAGGTTTGTATGAGGCTTATTCTGCTACCGATGTTAGAAGAGGATTTGTTGCACTCGGCAATAGAAATTCTTTGGGTGGAGAAACCAATGTGCCACTTCCTACTAAGTACATCAACATTTCTACATACATGGAAAATATTAAGGTGTTGAGGTTTGCAGAAATGTATTTAATTAGAGGTGAGGCAAATGCTCGACTAGCTGTTGCAAATAGTACCCCTAGCTTACTTACAACTTCTTTGACTGACATTAACCTTATCAGAAAATCTAGAGATACTGCTTCTGCAACAAGACCATTTAATGCGCAATTATCAGGTACGCTTCCGGCTGGAACTATTTCTGCTAATGCATATTTAGATAGTATTATCGTAGAAAGAAGAAAAGAGTTTGCTTTTGAAGGTCAGCGTTTATTTGATTTAAATAGAACGCAAACGAATTTTGTAAAAATTAGTTCTGGTGGTAATGCAACCTCTAGATTAATTCAGTATTCTGTAACCACGTCAAATTTCTTTGTTAGAACCATATTACCAATTCCGGTTACGCAGGTTCAAAATAACCCAAATATGGTTCAAAATCCAGGTTTCTAGACCTGTAAAATGTAAGCAAAGAATGAAGTGTAGTAACGCATGTTGGAAGGCCATTTTAGTGATTTGTATTTTTATTTCTAGCCAAAGTTTTGCGCAAGAAAAAAAAGATACGGTCCGTGTATTGCTAGTAGGTAATAGTTATATCTACTACAATAATTTAGCACAAATGATTGGTTTAATTACAGATAGTTTAAACACAAAAATTATTTGTAAAAAATCTACCATTGGCGCAGCAACACTCGGACAACACTGGAACAGTGAAAGAGGCTTAAAGACAAAAAAAATTATAGCAAGCAATAAATTTGATATTGTTGTAATTCAGGATAATAGCATGTGGCCTTTGGAACATAAAGACAGCTTGCTTATTTATGGCCAACTTTTTTGCAATTATATTCGTGCAAATGGAGCAAAGCCATACTTGTACAATACATGGGCAAGGGAAAAAACGCCACAAACCCAATCAAGTATCAATGCGGTATACAATGAACTAGCAGCATTAGAAAATGCGGTTAATGTACCCGTTGGATCAAGCTTTGATTTGGCCAGAAAAACCATCCCTACAATGAATTTGTTCCATCCCGATGGATCGCATCCATCGGCGGTAGGAACATTTTTAATTGCCTTAAGTTTTATAAAAAAAATTACGGGCACCTTACCAAAAAAGTACGCAACCGTGTATAATTATTTTGACAAAGATGGTGAGACTTTTAGAATCATGCAATTAACTGATGCAGAAATCGAGTCTTGTGTAAGTATTGTAAACAGTGTGATTCAGTAGAATCCTCAAGCGCGTAAACATGATAAAAAAAATCGCAACCAATCTTACTTTTTGGGTATTGTTTGCAATCACAGCAGGTATATTAGTTGGTCATTTTTTTCCAGCTACCGGAGTTGCGATGCAACCACTTGGTAAATATTTTATTGATGTTATTAAACTCTTCATCAATCCAATTATACTACTTACCATGGTCACCGGTATATGTGGTATGGGCGATTTAAAAAAAGTAGGAAAAGTGGGCGGCAAGGCCCTCTTATATTTTGAAATCATTACTACCCTTGCTTTATTAATTGGTATTGGGGTTGGTTATTTATTAGAGCCTGGTTCAGGGGTAAATACAAGCGTTGTAGCCAAGGGCGATATTTCTAAGTATAGCAGCGGATCTGTTTCTATTTCATGGGTCCAGTTTTTTAAAGATAACCTTACCATCCAAGTGTTACTTTTTGCAATACTTGCAGGTATCGTTATTAGTAGGTTAAAAAACAAAGAAGTTATTTTAACCAAAGTATATTGGCTATCAAAGTATGTATTTAGAGGTCTTCATTTTGTGATGAAACTCGCGCCCATTGGTGCTTTTGGCGGTATGGCCTTTACCATTGGAAAATATGGTGTTGCTACTTTGTTACCCCTGGGTAAATTAATGGCCTGTGTATACATTACTATGGCGCTCTTTATTTTTTTAGTGTTAGGCGCTGTTCTAAATTATTACAAAATCAGTATTTGGAAATTTTTAGGCTATATCAAAAATGAACTCCTGATTGTTTTAGGTACCTCTTCTTCAGAAGCGGCGCTTCCATCACTCATGGAAAAGTTAGAGCATATGGGCTGCCATAAATCGGTGGTAGGGCTTGTGGTTCCTGCTGGTTATTCATTTAATTTGGATGGCACTTCTATATACTTATCAATGGCCATAGTATTTTTAGCCCAAGTATTCCATATACAATTAAATATGGAACAAATTATTACCATCATTGGTATTTTAATGGTAACATCAAAAGGTGCTGCTGGCGTAACTGGTAGTGGGTTTATCATATTAGCTTCTACATTAACTGCTACCAAAGTAATTCCGATAGAAGGTCTGGCATTACTATTAGGTGTGGACCGTTTTATGTCCGAAGCCAGAGCCATTACCAATTTTATTGGCAACGGTGTTGCTGCTATTTTTATCTCTAATAACGAAAAAATGTTTGACCGCTCTAGGATGTATAAAGCCTTTGGCATTCATAAAAACGAACTTTAGTGGCCACTATTTGTTATTTTAGATAACTATGATCGGCCACCGCTTTATCAATTTTGTTCCTGGAGAAAATTCAAAATCTAAATTCGAGCAAATGCTCGATATTTTCACGCAGCTATTAAACTATACGAGCGGTGATGCTACTGAGGCCTTGGATTGGCTCAATCAACTAGACCGAACCCATAAATTTACCGATGACGAGTATGGGGTGGGTGATTTTATTGAAGACCTCAAGCAAAATGGGTATCTAAAAGAAAATCCACAGGATGGAAAATTTGCAATTACTGCAAAAACCGAACAAACCATTCGTCAAAAAAGCCTCGAGGAAATTTTTGGCAAACTAAAAAAAGGCAAGCAAGGAAATCATAGTACCACCAAGGCTGGTCCAACCGGAGATATCAATTCAGATACTCGCTCTTTTCAGTTTGGTGATTTGATGGAACAAATAGATTTTACAGAGAGTATTAAAAATGCGCAAATCAATAGAGGTGTCGATTCTTTTTCGATGCATGAAGATGATTTAGTGATACGTGAGGCGGATTTTAAAACCCAAACCTCTACAGTGCTCATGATTGATATTTCGCACTCTATGATTTTATATGGAGAAGATAGAATCACGCCTGCAAAAAAAGTAGCGATGGCGCTTTGTGAACTCATCACTAAAAAATATCCAAAAGACACTATTGATATTGTTGTGTTTGGTAACGATGCATGGCAGGTAGAAATTAAAGACCTACCCTATTTACAAGTAGGACCCTACCATACCAATACTGTTGCTGGGCTTGAGTTAGCGATGGATATACTGCGTAAGCGCAAAACATCCAACAAGCAAATATTTATGATTACCGACGGTAAGCCTACTTGTTTAAAAATAGGTGGCCGTTATTATAAAAACAGTTTTGGATTAGATCGCAAAGTTGTAAACCGTTGTATTAATTTGGCAGCGCAGTGTAAGAAATTAAAAATTCCGATTACAACATTTATGATTGCATCGGATCCGTATTTACAAAAGTTTGTAGAAGAGTTTACGGAGATGAATAATGGCAAAGCCTATTTTGCGTCACTTGACAATTTAGGTAGTTTTATTTTTAATGATTTTGAAAGTGGCAAAAGAAAAACATTGTATTAATTATGAGTAAGAAAATCGATATAAAAAAAATTGTAACACTTGGTGATTTAAAAAAATCGGGGTACAAGCCAAAGTCTATTAAAGACGAAGTGCGTGATAATTTAATTGCTAGCATTCAAAATAAAGAAAACGCTTTTGAAGGTATTTTAGGTTACGAAGACACGGTAATACCAGATGTAGAACGTGCTTTATTGAGCCGACACAATATTTTGTTTTTAGGACTCCGCGGTCAGGCAAAAACCAGGATGGCGCGTCAAATGGTGGATTTATTAGATGAATACATCCCTACGATTGCCGGATCTGAAGTAAATGATGATCCTTTACAGCCCCTAAGCCGCTTTGCGGTAGACCTAATAGCTGAGCATGGCGACGAAACCCCTATTCACTGGGTACATAAAAGTGCGCGTTACGGTGAAAAACTAGCAACACCTGATGTTAGCGTATCTGATTTAATTGGTGATATTGACCCCATTAAAGCTGCTAATTTAAAACTCAGTTTTGCCGACGAAAAAGTAATTCACTACGGGATTATTCCACGAAGCAACCGCTGCATTTTTGTAATCAATGAACTTCCCGATTTACAGGCAAGAATTCAGGTTTCATTATTTAATATTTTACAAGAAGGTGATATACAAATTAGAGGGTTTAAGCTTCGTATGCCACTTGATATTTTATTTGTGTTTACAGCAAACCCCGAAGACTATACCAACAGAGGAAGTATTGTTACACCATTAAAAGATAGAATTGAAAGTCAGATATTAACGCACTATCCAAAAACGATTGAAACTTCACTTGCCATTACCGAGCAAGAAGCCAATATTTTACCCGCACAAAAAGATAAAGTAGAAGTAAGTGATTTAATAAAAAGGCTCATCGAACAAGTTTCTTTTGAAGCGCGCACCAATGAGTTTGTAGACAAAAAAAGTGGTGTGAGTGCACGATTAACAATCGCTGCATATGAAGCAGCAGTAAGCAGTGCAGAGCGTAGGGCCATTATTCATGGTCAATCAAATACACAGGTTTGGATTAGTGACTTGTCAGGAATTATTCCGGCCATCACCGGAAAAATTGAACTTGTTTATGAGGGAGAGCAAGAAGGTCCATACGAAGTGGCGCTTAACTTGTTAAACAAATCGATACGCAGCATATTTGTAACCTATTTTCCAAACCCGGACGATATAAAAAAACGCAAGGCACCAAAAAAATCGGCTAATGCGCCAGAACAAAAACAACCCGAAAATCCGTATGCTGCCATTGCAAAATGGTTCGATGCTGGTAATCACCTCGATTTGTTTTTAGACATGAAAGATGAAGATAAAATGATCGAACTCTATAAGGTGGATGGTTTATTTGGAATTGTTAAAAAACATTTTCCGCAAGCCGGCGAAAAGCAATCTGCATTGTTAATGGAATTTGTTTTACACGGCCTTTCATCTTATTCTATCATTAGTAAAAAAATGATTGATGGTAAAATTGAATTCAACGATATGATGGGAAGTATGATTAACCTAGGTGATATGGGAATGGATGATGACGCTTTCAACGATTATGCGTAAATTGAATAACCAAGCCGTTTTCACATCATAACTTTTAAGAATGTATAAGCGTATCCAATTTTCTAAAACGTATCTATTAAGTTTTTTAGTGGGTTGTTTATTTTGCGCGCAACCGATAGCTGCCCAATCCGATTCATTGTTACAACAACTAATCAGTGCTAATCATGTTGATTCAAGTTTAATACAACCCCCTGCAAAAATGCTATTTACGCAGCGTGCTTTGTGGGGTACGAGTGGGCTCTTAAAAAACAGGTATAGCGGCAATGACCTAGTTGCAAATCGACAAAAAGACCTCAAAATTAGAAGAACCATGTTGCAGCTTCACCAAATTGGTGGATTTGTAACAATTGGTGGTATGCTTGCACAGGGCATTATTGGAAGTCAATTGTATAAAGGTGATTACAAAGTAAAAGACCTACATGAAAACATGGGTATGGCCGTAAACTTAACCTATGGATTTACTGCTTTAAACGGCCTTTTTGCACCGCCTTCGGCGTTTAGCAGGGATAAAAAAATCACCTCTATTCGTTTGCATAAATGGCTTGCGGTACTGCACCTTTCAGGCATGATTGCCACCAATATACTCGGCACTCAAATAGAAAAAAACGTTTCTTTAAAACCTTACCACCGCGCAGCAGCGTACGTTAGTTTTGCAAGTTTGGCAACAGCGCTTGTTGTCATTAAATTTTAAATGATGCTACACTATATTATTTTAAACTTATTGATGTCTGTATTTTTTCAGGCACCTACGTACGACCTGTCAAGCTCTAGTATTACATACACCATGAAACACAAATTGCATGCTTGGGATGGCACCAGCAAGCAGGTAAACGTTGCAAGCAAGTGGAACGGAGATAAACTAGAACAAATTTCGGTGTTGGCAAAAGTGAGCAGTTTTAATAGTGGTTTATCAAGTAGAGATAGCCATATGATTGAAGTATTGGATGCGCTAACAATTCCTAATATTACGTTTAGCAGCACCAGTATTAAATACAACGGAGCTGACATTGTAACAACAGGCAAATTACAATTCCACGGCGTTACCAAAGAAATTCAATTTGTTGCTAAGACTAAAAAAGAAAACAATGAGTGGTTGTATGAAGGTGAATTTCCAGTGCTTCTAGAATCTTATAATGTAAAAAGACCTAGCTTACTCTTTGTAAAAGCAGACGATCTAATAAAAATTAAATTTGTATTGGTTTTTAAAGACAAGTAGGCGCTTTCTATAACCCGGCTCAAAATAGTTTGTATACCCTTCAACATTATTTGTACTGGCTTGTTTAACAGGTATGTCAAAGCAGGCCGCCCTCATTTTTCCGCATCAGCTTTTTAAAAAATCAGAACTGCTGGATAAAAGCAAGTGCTACTATTTAGTGGAAGAGCATCTGTTTTTTACACAATATCCTTTTCATAAAGAAAAACTAGTGCTTCATAGGGCGTCTATGAAAGCCTATGAGCAGTATCTGTTACAAGAAGGCTATCAAGTACAGTATATTGATAGCACAGATGCGCTTCATGATTGCAGATTGCTTATTGCTCATTTAGCAAAAGAAAAATTTACAGAAATTCAAATAATTGATCCGGTAGATTATTTATTAATGAGGCGAATTAAACGGGCCTCTACTTCTAATAATATACAATTGCAGGTATTCGAAAGCCCCAATTTTTTAAATACACTTTCTGGAACGCAAAATTATTTCGCTACTAAAAAAAAATATTTTCAAACCGATTTTTATACCGCCCAAAGAAAGCAGCGTAATCTGTTACTAACACCGGATGGTAAACCAGAAGGAGGCAAATGGACTTTTGATGCAGACAATCGCGCTAAATTTCCTAAAAAAGAAATAGTTCCTGAACTTCCAGCGAGCGCCTCTAGTAATTTTATAAGTGAAGCGGAACAGTATGTTCAAAAAAACTTTCCGAACAATTATGGAGAAATAAGTAAGCAACATTTATTTGCAATCGATTTTGTAGATTCTAAAAAATGGCTTGATCAATTTTCAGATGAACGGTTCGAAAAATTTGGGATTTACGAAGATGCTATTGTTCAAAAAGAATCTGTTTTATATCACTCGGTTTTATCACCGATGTTAAACATTGGTCTTCTTACACCACAGGAAATTGTGGATGAGGCAATACGTGTAGGCGCTACAAAAAATATTCCGCTCAATTCATTAGAAGGTTTTATTCGACAAATTGTTGGCTGGCGTGAATTTATACGACTTGTTTATGAGCGCGAAGGAACAAAACAACGAACCACCAATTACTGGCAGTTTAAAAGAAAAATACCTACATCGTTTTGGACGGGGGATACCGGCATAGCCCCAATAGATAGTACTATAAAAAAGATTTTGAAAACAGGCTATGCGCATCATATAGAAAGACTCATGGTACTTGGTAATTTTATGTTGTTGTGTGAATTTGATCCGGACGAAGTGCATAAGTGGTTTATGGAAATGTTTATTGATGCTTACGACTGGGTGATGGTGCCCAACGTGTATGGCATGACTCAGTTTGCAGATGGTGGGCTCATGACCACTAAACCTTACATTAGTGGCAGTAATTATTTATCAAAAATGAGTGATTACGAAAAAGGAACATGGCAACCTATTTGGGATGGTTTATTTTGGCGGTTTATGCATGTACACCGTAACTTCTTTTTACAAAATCCACGAATTGGTATGCTCGTAAAAACATTTGATAAAATGCCGGAAGAAAAAAGAAAGGCACACCTGCACGCAGCAGATAATTATTTACAATCATTAGATACATAGTAATATATGAATACCACATTAAGCAATGCTCAAATAATGGACATGGAGCAGCGAAAAAGAGCACAGTTAATCAATAGCATCAGTGGCTTTAGAAGCGTTGCGCTCATTGGCACGATACATACGGAGGGACAAACCAATTTGGCCATATTTAATTCTATTGTTCATATTGGATCCAATCCGCCGCTACTTGGTTTTATCATGCGACCCGATTCGGTAGAGCGCCACACACTTTCAAATATTATGGAAACGGGTTGCTACACCATTAACCATATTAATAGTAGCATATATGAAAAGGCACATCAAACCTCGGCACGCTATCCTAAAAACGTATCTGAATTTGATGCGGCGCAACTAACGCCCCAATTTAAAGATGGTTTTATGGCCCCCTTTGTAAAAGAGAGCCACATTCAAATAGGCATGGAATTCAAAGAGAGAATAGAGATTAGCATTAATCAAACAAGTATGATTATTGGTGAAATAAAATTTGTACACTATCCAGCCAACTGCTTATTAGAAGATGGATTTATAGATATCGAAAAAGCAGGAACCATTACTAGTGCTGGATTAGATAGTTATCATACTACGCAACTACTTCAAAGACTCCAATATGCAAAGCCTTAATGATTTAAATATGTTTCCTACTACTTATGATTTGGTTGTTGAGCGCATCAATACTATCAATCCTATAAAGTATGCAAAAACCAGAAATTTTATTAATGGAGATGTAACCTATTTGTCTCCTTATTTATCTAGAGGCGTCATTAGTGTACAGCAAATTAAAGAAGCCGTTTTGCAAAAAGGATATAAACCTTATGAGATTGAAAAATTTTTACAGGAACTTGCTTGGCGCGAATATTATCAGCGGGTATGGCAAGTAAAAAAAGAATTGATATTTAGTGATTTAAAACAACCTCAACCAGATTTTTTACATACTCAAATACCTACTGCCGTTATTGGTGCAGCAACGGGTATCGAATCAATCGATGCGCACATCAATACGTTTTACAAAACCGGATACCTACACAATCATATTAGAATGTATCTCGCATCGATGGTGTGTAATAATGCAAAAGCACACTGGTTGGCGCCTGCAACATGGATGTACTATCATTTATTAGATGGCGACCTTGCAAGTAATAGTTGTAGTTGGCAGTGGGTAGCTGGGAGCTTTTCTTCAAAAAAATATTACTGCAACCAAGAAAATATTAATAAATACACGTCTACAAATCAGCGGCATACTTTTTTAGATGATAGTTACGAGCATATTGCTACAATGCATGTGCCTAAAGCATTAGAGGCAACTAGCATATCAACATTTGTTACCAATTTGTCACAAACAGTAGTTCCAAAACTTGATACCAGTAAGCCAACACTTTTATATAACAGCTATAATTTAGATCCACTTTGGCGCGCAAACGAACCTGTAAATCGTGTGTTGATTTTAGAGCCTTCGCATTTTAATAAATATCCTGTGAGTGATAAAGTGATTAATTTTATAATTGACCTTTCAAAAAATATTTCGGGAATTGAAGTGTATGCAGGTGAAGTAGAATTACTCACTCAACAATATAAAAACACGGACCTTACCATTTCAAATGCATTTATCTCAAAAGAGCATCCTGCCTTTGAATATTATCCGGGTATAAAAGATAGCAGAGATTGGATGTTTCCTAATACCCAAGGGTATTATCCTTCGTTTTTTAGCTTTTGGAAAAAAGGTATGAGTGCAAAATCTAAAAAGTAATTTATTTTTTACTAGGACGCCAAGCTCCTAAAATTTTCTCATTACTATAAGCAAGCGCCTTCTCACTCGTTAATTGTTTGGACCAACTAACTCTTTTTTGTGCACTACCACCGGGTCCTGTGCTATTAAACTCGGCATATCTAGCTGTTAATTCGTTGGCTGGATTTTTCCAATTATTCCATCCCTCCTCTATAATATGTTTGTCCATCCAGCAATCGAGATAGGTAACACTCGCTGTTGGTGACCAGGGCCTTCCCAACGAAACTTTATTTATTGTACTGTCTGCGGTTAGTTTACAACGCTTAAATACAAAACCAAAAGGGATTATTGAATTGGTAGATGCAGCTGTAACGTGAGAATTTTTTTTGCTGTGAATATGACAGTCATCAAAAACAGATGTAGCGGCTCCAAAAATAAAATCGGTAGTGCCTTCTATGTAACAATCTTTAAAATATTGCTTTACCCCGTTGCCGCTTAAAAACAAAACATCTTGAAATCCAATCATTTTACAATTGAAAAAACTGGCTCTGTTGCCTTCTACCCTCAGCGCTACTGCTTGCCCAGCCGTAAATCCAGCCTGATTGCTGAATGTGATGTTTTGTGCTTGAAAATCGTTTCCATACACAAAAACTGTAGCGCAGGTCCAAGTGTTTAGGGTATCTCCATCCGGTGTTTTTACACCAGCGTGGTTATTAAAATTGATGATGGTATTATTCACGTCTTCACCAATGAGGGTGATGTTTGATTTACTAGCATCCACCACCACTACTTCATTGTATACACCCGCCTTAATATAAATTTTTACCGCTGCTTTGTTGCCCGATGGAATCAAATTTAGCACTTCTTGAATGCTATGGTATTTTGAGGTATTGTCTTTAGAAACTGTGTATTGAAGAGATTGGGCGGATATGAGCGAGCAATAGAAACCAGCCAATAAGCAAAGGAAGATTCTCATAATCAATTTTTGTAACTCAATGTAAGTACAAAATCCAATTAATTTCCTTCTTATAATCAGTTATTTTTAATTTGATCTTTAACAACCGCTAAAGGTCTGGCAACAGTATGATCTTCTGCTTCAAAATTTTCATCAGCAAGTAAAGAAATGGTAGAAGCAATTTGTTTTAAATAAGCAATGTCTTTGTTTTTCATTTCTCCATTGTTAATGATATTGTTGCCAATCATTGCCATCCAAGTTTCACCGGAACCCTTTACCCAAAATCCATGCGTAGACCAATTGGAGCTTTTGCTACCACGGCCGTGATCGGTAGTAATAATAAAAGTGGTATTGTTTTTATAAAAAGGATCTGTTTGAACATAATACCAGAGTTCGCTAATAATTTGATCCACTTGCTTGGCCTTATATAAATATTGGTCGTACTGTTTTTTATGAGCAAAATCATCGGTCTCTCCCAAACCCAAAAAAAGAACTTTTGGATGATTTAATTCTATATAATTTTTCGCACTAGCGTATGTTAATAAATCTTTTCTAGTATGGGATTTATCGTTCACCTTACTTTGAACTGCGTTAATTAAAACATTTAGAGAATCTTGATCCTCCTCTAATGCCTCGTAACCACCATTTACGGTAAAATTATTATGCTTTTCATCTAATATATATGGAATCACGTTCCATGAACTAAACGCTGCCACTTTACCCGCATAGGTTTCACTCTTATTTAAATAATCAAGAACGTTTGAATTGTAATTCCTTAAAGGTAAATTGGCAATAAACTTTTTATCAGCAAACCCTGTTAATATTTCATTATAACCAGGATACGAAATTTTATAAAAATTAGAAACGGCTACTTTATTGCCAAAATCTCTATTTCCCAGTAGCAAACCTCTTTTTGCGATAACATTCCAAAAAAAGGGCATCAACATTTTCTTTCTTTCTAATTCGTCATCGCTCCAAAATTGTTCTTTAATGAGATTGGTGTCTTTGACAAATTTTTGGTCAGACATTAATGAAAGGTCTGCGCCTCTAAACACTTCTTGCCATCTATATCCATCTATGGTTATAATGAAAACGTTGGGGGCTTCTGAGGCTTTTTGAGCACTAACAAATAAAATTGAAAAAACTAAAGTAATTGAAAGAAAATACTTTTTCATGACCCGATGTTTTCCAAAGGGATGACATCTGTGTAAATTAAATATTACGCAGCTATTAAATAAAAGTTATCAAATGAATTATAAATTAACCTTCTTGGCTTTTATTTCATTTAAAACTTCTTGGTAAACCTCTTCAATCGATAATTCTTCTTCTGCTAAATAAGATAAATCTTCATCTTGTGTGGACTGGGCATTATTTCTCTCTAATGCTTCGTGTCCAAATTGAGGTGAAAGCTGGTTAGGGTTTTTCCCGTACTTTAAGGGTTCAATAACGGAAACTAGTTGGCTTTTTTTTGTCTGATACGTTTGGTGCATATCGTTGTATTTGTAATAAAATTATGTAAGGGATGTTATCTTATTGTAAACAAACTGTTTTCTTATTGTTAATTTACAATTCTATCTGCACAGCAACTACTTGCAAATGCTTCTGGCTTCACCTTGATATTAAACCCCATCCCAAGAATATATCCCATACTTTCTTTTAAGGCGTCATTACTTTTAAACTGCGGATTGGTATTGATGTCGGCATGAATTTCCATTTCTACATTATTTTCTATAAAAAGATCACAAAGTTCATAAGCGACTTCAATGCTTTTTGCCACCTCTAAAAGCATACGTTCCTTGATATGGTATTTTGTGGTTGTTTTTTCGTTATGGAAATACATAAAACCACCACGATGTTTTCTTAAAAAAACAATAACTGTTGCAAATTCAGTTGTATTGGCTTTTACTTGACTGTCAGTTCCAATACAAACTTTTAATTTAGTATTATTTTTTGCTTCTTCAATTAGCACATCTTTTACTGCTTCTTTTATAGGAAGGAGTAAGATTTCGCCGTTTAATTTTCGCCAGATCATAGTTTTATTAATACTTCTAATCTAATCAACATAAATTTTATTTATTGTGTTTGTAGATTAATAAATTATTAATTCATCAATATAATATCATCTTTGGTTAAAGTATGAAACGTTTGTAAATTTAGGTTATGAAAAATATACTGATTTTTATTTTTGCGTTATTTTGCGTTCAACTTCAAGCTCAAGAAGTCACGCCTAGTCGTGCACATTCTCACAACGATTATTTACAGCAATCACCTTTTCATTTAGCCTACAATGAGATGTTTGGCTCAATAGAAGCTGATATTCATTTGATTAATAATAAAATTTTAGTTGGCCATGACACCAAAGATTTAGACAGCGCTAAGACCCTTGAAAAATTATACTTGGAAACAATGGTTGCTTATAATTTGCAAAATAGAAAATTGCAATTGTTAATTGATATCAAGACTGAGGCAATTTCTACTATTGATCGGTTGGTACAAGTTCTTAATATATATCCTTCCATTATAAAAAATAAAAATATAAAAATAGTTTTGTCTGGAAACGCGCCTCCGGATTCTACATTTAAAAATTATCCAGATTTTATATGGTTTGATGGAAGGCTCAACAAAAATTATACAACAGCTCAGTTGTCAAAAATTGCTTTAATAAGTGAAGACTATAATAAAATAATAGGGTGGAAATTAAAATGGCCCTTAGATAGTTTGATGGAAGAAAAAATCAAGCAAACCGTTACAAATGTACACGCACTTGGTAAACCCATTCGGTTTTGGGCTACTCCAGATAATGCTAAAGCTTGGGAAAAATTAATAGAATGGAAGGTCGATTATATCAATACAGATAAGATTAATGAATTAGCAGATTACCTTATCACAAGAAATAAAAATGTTCGCGAGCTACCCTATAATAGGGTCATAAAATCTGCAGGAACGGTGCTACGTTATGGCAAAGAAAATTTAGAAAATCATGCGATGGATATTGCCAACTTAAAGGATACCAATTTGGTAGTCGTGCAAGAGCGATATGGATTTTTCATAGTAGACATCACTAAAAAAGTTATTGTAGATTCTTTTAGATTTCAGGATTATCCTAGTTACAGTAAATTAATGAGTGTTTATAGTGGTATTACCACAGCTATTATCGATCAAAAAGAATATATTTTATTTAGTGCTGCAGGCGGAGACCGCTCTTGTATTATGATTGTAGAGTGGCAGTCGGGAAATAAAAAAATCGAACAGATTCCAATACTTAAAAAAGCACCTGCTTCCAATGCCTTACCCAATCAGGTTTTGGTAGCTAAAGAAGGACAAGATTATTTTATTTACACCGTTTTAAACGGGAATAATGAAATTGTAAAAATAAATTTCAAAACAAAGTCTATTGTTTGGCAACAACCCACAGGCGTTGCTCCATATGGGCTAGCTATTGCAAAGAATAAAATATTTGTGTCTAATTGGGCAGGAAGTAAAGTAACAGATTCATTGCGCTCAACAGCGGGTGTTCCTTGGGGCTTAGCCTATACTGATTCTTTAACTGGCGCAACAAAAAGTGGAACCGTTTCTGTTTTTAACATTCATGGTGATTTTATTAAAGAGATTACTGTTGGACTTCATCCCAATGCTATCATTCGATCTAGTAATCAAGAATTGGTTTATGTGTCAAATGGATCTAGTGATGAAGTGTCTATCATTGATGCTATAAAAAATAAAGTGGTACGCTCTATACCGGTAGGAATTTTTGGAAGCGATTTACAAGGTAGTACACCCAACGCACTTTGTTTAGCGCCAAATGGTAATAAATTATACGTTGCTAACGGTTTGGATAATGCAATATTTGTGTATGATTTGGTACATCAAAAAAGAGAGGGATTAATTCCTACCGAAGCTTATCCAGCTGGTTTATTGGTAAAAAACAACAATTTGATGGTTGCCAATTTAGAGTCTGATGGAGCAAACGTAATTGATAAAAATAAAAAGGCAAGATCTATACATCACGAATTGGCTTCCGTAAGTATTATACCATTACCTAATAAACAAACTTTACAAAATTATACAACTCAGGTAGGCATATTAAATGTTTCCAACAAAATAAAACAGTGGACATTACCTGCTAGACAAAATATCAATCCGGTGCCTGTTCCTGAGCGTTTAGGAGAACCTTCTGTATTTAAACACGTCATTTATATCATTAAAGAAAATAAAACATATGATCAAGTTTTTGGTGATGTAAAAGGGGCAAATGGCGATAGTAGTTTATGTGTTTTTGGAAATAAAATAACGCCTAACGCACACGCACTGGCTAAACAATATGGCTTAATGGACAATTACCATGCATCTGGAAAATCATCTGCCGAAGGACACCAGTGGACAGATGCTGGTATGGTTTCTGATTATGTAGAAAAAAATATTCGCGCTTGGTTTAGAAGCTATCCGCATAGACAAGAAGATGCCCTAGTATATAATAAAAGTGGCTTTATTTGGAATCATGCGTTAAAATTTGGTAAGTCTGTAAAAGTATATGGCGAAGCTTGTGAAACAGTGTATAACAAAAAATTATCCTGGACAGACCTTTATAAACAATATCAAAATGGTACTAATCCAAATTGGATCAATACAACTACAATCGATAATTTAAGACCTTATATGCATCCTACGTTTCCAGATTGTGATAACATGGTATTTAGTGATCAACAACGTGCCGATATATTTTTATCGGATTGGGATCATTTAGAAAAAAAAGATAGCCTTCCAAGTTTAATGATTCTGTCGCTACCCAATGATCATTCTGCAGGTACTTCCCCTGGATTTCCTACACCAAATGCAATGGTTGCAGATAATGATCTAGCCTTAGGAAAAATTATTGAAAAAATAAGTAAAAGTAAATCATGGGAGCAAACAGTTATTTTTGTTACACAAGATGATTCGCAAGGTGGTTGGGATCATGTGTCGGCGTATAGAACGGTTGGCTTTGTGGTTAGTGCCTACGCCAATAACAAAACAATAAGTACAAAATACAATCAGGTTTCTATGCTAAGAACCATTGAACAAATTTTAGGATTACCTCCTATGAATACGATGGATGCTACCAGCAGACTTATGACAGATTGTTTTTCACCCCTTAAAAAAGCGCAATCCTACCAAGCGGTTTCTTCAAATATTGCCCTCGATGAAATGAATTTGCCCATCAAATCGCTCAGTGGTGTAGCCAAGAAAATGGCCCTCATGTCTCAAAATGAAGTGTTCAATGAAGTGGATGGAGGAAAAGACGATAAAATGAATAAAATATTATGGTTTTATTCAAAAGGTAATCTAGCATACCCTACCTTCAAATAATGATACAAAACTTATCAAATGGTTCTTAAATTAATTAAAAACAGATCTGATATTGGTGCTGGAACAAGAGGATCTGATATGGGTATTGACGCACTTGAAATTGCAGCTATTAATGCAGACAATGATTTTTTTAATAGACACTTATATCAGGATGTAGTTACGCATAATGAAACCATCTATCAAAAAAATAGCAACAGTTTTGCTAAACGAATAGAACATGTTACTGAACAGTGTGTAAGAGTTTGCGATGCTGTTGCAGAAACTATATCGCAAAATTATTTTCCCATCGTACTTTCTGGAGATCACTCTTCTGCCCTGGGCACAATAAGTGGTATCAAAAAAACTGACCTCAATAAATCAATTGGTGTGATTTGGATTGATGCGCACGCAGACCTTCACTCACCATACACATCACCGTCAGGTAATGTACACGGAATGCCTATTGCAGCAGCACTCAACATCGATAATGTTAGCTATAAAATAAATGAGGTTTCAGAACAAACTATACACTATTGGAATACGTTAAAAAATATTGGAATAGAAGGGCCTAAACTATCTAGTGATCACCTTGTCTATTTTGGCCTACGAGATTTTGAATTAGCAGAACAAAAAATAATTCACCAAAATAACATCAAGCATTATAAAGTTGATGAAATGCGTAGTATAGGAATTGAAAAGTGTGTTCTGGATAGTATAGAACATTTTCAAGATGTTGATTCTATTTACATTTCATTTGATGTAGATTCTTTAGACTGCGATCAAATTTCATATGGTACTGGAACGCCCGTTAAATCTGGTTTTTTGCCTTCAGAAATTATTACAATTATAGATTTATTAATAAAAACAAAAAAAGTAGTGTGCATAGAATTTGCTGAAATAAATCCTTTACTAGACAACAAAGGAAACAAAATGGCAGAAACGGCTTTTCAAATTCTTGATCATGTTGCAAACCAGATTTAACTACTATGACCGAAAAAACCAATTATTATGTAGCATTAGAAGATCAGTATGGTGCCCATAATTATCACCCTATACCAGTTGTTATAGAAAAAGGAAGTGGTATTTATTTGACAGATGTAGATGGTAAAAGATATATCGATTTTTTAAGTGGTTATTCTGCTGTTAATCAAGGTCATTGTCATCCAGTTATTATTAATGCTTTAACGAATCAGGCTCAAAATCTAACATTAACCTCTCGTGCTTTTCATAACAACTGGCTAGGTCAATATGAAAAGTATATAACAAATTACTTTGGGTACGATAAGGTTTTACCGATGAATACGGGTGTTGAAGCGGGCGAAACAGCAATTAAACTGAGCCGAAGATGGGGGTATGAAGTAAAAAAAATACCACACAATGAAGCTATTATCATTTTTGCTGAAGGGAATTTTTGGGGAAGAACAATAGCTGCCATATCAAGTTCCACAGACCCTTCTAGCTATACAAATTTTGGACCCTTTGTACCAGGATTTTCATTAGTTCCATACAATGATTTAGTTGCATTAGAGACCGCCTTTAAGAATAATAATGTTGCTGGGTTTATGCTTGAGCCAATACAAGGTGAAGCTGGTGTTGTACTACCTGACGAGGGTTATTTAAAAGGAGTTCGGGATTTATGTACTCGATACAATGTATTAATGATTGCCGATGAAATCCAAACAGGTTTGTGTAGAACGGGTAAAATGTTAGCCTGTGATCATGAAAATGTGAGACCCGATATTTTAATTTTAGGAAAAGCCCTAAGTGGTGGGACAATACCTATTAGCGCAGTTTTGTGTGATGATCCTATTATGACTTTAATCAAACCTGGAGAGCATGGTAGCACTTATGGTGGAAATCCATTAGCATGTGCGGTTGCTATTTCAGCACTTCAAGTATTAAAGGATGAAAATCTAGCAAGTAACGCAGAAAAAATGGGTCATTTATTAAGAACAGAATTGGAAAAAATAAAATCTCCTTTTATAAAAACGATTAGGGGCAAAGGGCTTCTAAATGCAATTGTGGTAGAACATTCGAACCCTAATGCAGCCTGGGATTTGTGTTTACATTTGAAAAATAATGGGATACTCGCAAAACCAACCCATGGTGATAAAATACGATTAGCACCCCCATTAATTATTAATGAAGCACAAATACAAGAAAGTGTTTCAATGATCTCTAAATCATTGAAACACTTAGAATTAAATTAATTTTCTTCTGAAGTACCTTCTTCTTCAAAATCTTCATCTTCTTCGTCCTCATCTTCAAAAAGCGCGTCGTAGTTGTCCAATTGGTCCATGCTTAACTCGTCCACGATTTCAAAAATAGAGTCATTCTTTTTTCTCCAGATGCTAGTTTCATAATCATCATGGTGCATTAATAATACCGCGTTATCGGTATGCATTAAAGGCTCTAGCAAAGCAATTTGCTCACCTTCATTTTCTACTACTAAATAAAAATTTCCGATGGTTAAATCATTAAAGTTTGCCATAATTAATTTTTTTTAAAACTAGTTATGCATTATTACTATAGTGTGAACAGAATATATTTTTATTGTTAATTCTTGTTACTTTCTCATTTCATACACAAAATTGAGACGATCAGGTTCGTTGTAATAGGCCACCATTTCTTCGCTTACTTTTTTTGCACCTAATTTTTCTATGGCTATTTGCGATCTTATATTTTGTGCACCAATATGAAAAATAACTTTTTCAATAAAAATGAAAGCGTAGTTTAACATAAGCGTTTTTACTTGTTTATTGATGCCCTTTCCCCAGCAGTCTCTAGTAAAAAAAGTGTAGCCAATTTTTAATTCATTATCGAGTGGTTTATAGTCGTAAAACCTAGATGAACCTATCGCCATACCAGTGTCTACGTCTCTTATAATAAATGCGCCACCCGACTCTAAAGCACCCTCAAAAAAAGACTCAAACACTTCTTTTTGATATCTATTTGGGTTCGGGTGCTGTTCCCAAATAAGAGGATCTGATGCGGCCGCATAGAGTTCATTGAAGTGCATGGGCTGCAGCGGCTCAAGCCGTATCAAATGATTGCTTAAATGGTTTGGTTGCAAATTCATATAGCTAAAATTACCAATTAATTGAGCATAAATTGGGTTCCAAGACTTGCAAAACGAAAGCCTAGTTTTTCGATTGAAATTCGTTGAGGGCTAAGTTTATCATGCGCAGGATTGGTATGGTTTAAATGAATAAAGTAAATTTTTTGCTTGACGGATAGTGGCTGATTTTTAAAAATCGATACGCTTTCACTTACAAATGGGTGCGGCACATCTTTTATGGGTCTATTTATTTCACCATCTTCAAAAAACGTTCCATCAATAAAGGCATAGTCAACAGCGTTTACTTCTGCAATAATATCTTTTTCCCAAAGTTTCCATTTGTCTATGTCAGGTATATAGAGCGCTGATTTTTTTGTACCTATAATTTTAAATCCAACAGTTTCAGAATATTCATCTCTGTGCGGAACAACAATCGGCATCACAACGAGCCCGTTATCTAAGGTAATTGGGATTAGAGATTGAAGAGGCTTTAAGTTGATATTTTCTAGTGTAACAAGTTGACTCCATGGACCATTTTTTGTTAGATAATTTGTTAACCTTGGCATGGCGTAAACAGGTGTTTTACTAGCATTCATGCCTTCTTTACCAAGGTACATAAGACCCGTGTAATGCCCGCTGTGTGCGTGTGTTAGAAAAATACCATCGATACTTTTAACGCCCGTTATACTAGATAAGAGTTGAAATTGAGCCGTGATATCTGGTGTTGCATCAAATAAATAATTCTTTTTATTTTTTACATCTGATACACCAAGGCTGGCAACAAAAAACCTGCTTTTTAAATTTTTACAGCAATTTCTTTGACAGCCAATTTGTGGCTTGCCTGCATCTTGTGTTGTGCCAAGTACCACAAGTGTTTGTGCACTTGTGTCCAACAAAAAAAACATAGAAAAAATAATTATAATGATTCGCTTCATATGTTCATTGAATGTATAAAATTCTCTAGTTTTTGGCCTTATTTCATTCATATTAATAAAAACTTGCTTAACATTACCATGTTTGTAAAATGAGGCAATATTTAAGTATATTGTTAATCAAAATTTAGGGTTAAAATAGTACAATATTTACCAATATGGCAATAGGCACAAATTCTAATAGCATCAATGGTACAGGTAACCAAACCAATAACTGGCTTTTCCCGTTTATACTGGTTACTAGCCTCTTTTTCTTTTGGGGTTTTGTGCATAACCTAGACCCTATTTTAATACCGCACTTACGTAAATCTTTCAGGTTAAATGATTTACAGTCTTCGCTGATTGACTCATCAGTATTTATCGCTTATTTTGCCATGGCACTTCCAGCGGGTTACGTAATGCGTAAGTATGGCTATAAATCCGGCATTGTAGGTGGCCTTTTGTTGTTTGCACTAGGCTGCTTTTTATTTTTACCTGCAGCAGATACCCATCAATATATTTATTTTTTAGGCGCTCTATTTATTATCGCTAGTGGTTTAACTTTTTTAGAAACAGCCGCTAACCCATATGCAACTATTATTGGTCCTCCCGAAACGGCAACGCGCCGATTAAATTTTGCGCAATCATTTAATGGACTTGCTGCCATGGTAGCTCCTATTATTGGGGGTCAATTTATTTTGTCTGGAACAGAAATGTCTGATGAGGCCTATGCACAATTATCTCCCGAAGCGCTTAATAATTATTTGACCACCGAAGCGCAAAGTGTAAAAATGCCATACCTTATTTTAGGTATTCTTGTTTTACTGGTTGCTGTTTTATTTATGGTATCCAAGCTGCCTGATGTTAAAGAAGGGGATGATAGTAAATCTGGTAATAATCCGCTAAAAGCCTTTAGACATAGGCATTTGACCTGGGCCGTAGTAGCACAATTTTTTTACGTTGGTGCACAAGTTTGTGTAGGTAGCTTTTTTATTAAAATGGCAAGAACAGGCGCGGGTATGGATGAAAAAACCGCTGCTCAATATTTAGGTTGGGGTTATGGCGCCGCTTTTATGCTGGGCAGATTTGTGGGTACATTTTTGATGGGCAGGTTTGCTTCTGAAAAATTACTGAGTGCTTATGCTCTTATCAATATTCTTTTATCTGCAGTGGCTATTTTTGGATCGGGCATTGTAGTGGTGTATGCTTTAATTGCTATTGCATTTTTTATGTCCATTATGTTTCCTACTATATTTTCACTCGGCATTAAAGATGTTGGTGCCGATACAAAAATGGCATCTAGTTTAATTGTGATGTCTATAGTAGGTGGCGCGTTTTTGCCACCGGTGCTTGGAATTATTTCTGATGCAACAGGTAGTATTCAAAATGGGTATATTGTTCCACTTCTTTGTTTTGTTGTGGTGTTTTTATTTGCAACTAAAGGACATAAAGTAAAATCTGTATAGTACCGATGACTACAGTGCCACCAAAAAGATTAGTGATAGAGATGCACCCCAAAGACAATGTGTTGGTGGCGCTCAATCAATTAACCGAAGGGCAGGTTGTGGAGTATCGTGAACAAGAGTATACTATTTTGGAACCCATCCAAAGCAAGCATAAATTTTATACAAACAACCTTGCAAAAGGCGCTTCTGTATTCATGTACGGCGTTTTAGTTGGGACCACGCAATGTGATGTGGCCAGAGGAAGCCTTGTTACTACGGCTAATTTAAAGCATGCGGCTGAGCCTTATGCTTACCGTGAAACAAATTTTTCATGGGAAAAGCCGGATGTTTCACAATTTGCGAATAAGACATTCAATGGTTTTGTAAGATCAAACGGCCAGGTAGGTACAGCTAATTATTGGTTATTTATTCCTACCGTATTTTGTGAGAATAGAAATTTAGACGTTATAAAAGAGGCGCTGCATCACAAACTTGGTTACGCAGTGAGTGACAAATACAGCAAGTATACCCAATCACTTTTAGAAGCATACCAAAATGGAGAATCTGTTAATAACATCAATTTTTCTCCAAGTAATACGCCACAAAAAAACCGAGTATTTAAAAACGTGGACGGTATAAAATTTTTAAATCATAACGGTGGTTGTGGTGGTACGAGAGCCGATGCAGCAACATTAAGTGCCTTACTCGCTTCTTATGCAAATCATCCAAACGTAGGTGGGATAACGGTTTTAAGCCTCGGATGTCAACACTTGCAAGTAGAAGATTTTAAAAATGACATCAAAAAAATAGCACCTGATTTTGATAAACCGCTTTATGTTTTTGAACAACAACAATCAGAAAGCGAAGAAGAACTCATTGCATCTGCCATCAAAAAAACATTTGAAGGGCTGATTCAAATCAATCAATTTGAAAGACAGCCAGCACCTCTAAGTGCACTTACACTTGGTGTAAAATGTGGGGGTAGTGATGGCTTTAGCGGTGTCTCTGCAAATCCTGCGGTAGGGTATGCCGCTGATTTATTGGTGGCCCTTGGCGGTAAAGTTTTACTCGCAGAGTTTCCTGAATTATGTGGCGCCGAACAAGATTTAATTGATCGTTGTGAAACGGAGCGTACTGCAAACAAATTTATAGATCTCATGCGCAGTTATGATGCGCTTGCGCATCAAGTAGGTTCTGGATTTCACATGAATCCTTCTCCAGGGAATATTAAAGACGGTTTAATTACCGATGCCATAAAAAGCGCTGGTGCTGCAAAAAAAGGAGGGACATCTCCTATTGTTGACGTGCTTGATTACACAGAGCAGGCAACCAAACCTGGCCTTAGCCTTGTTTGTACCCCTGGAAATGACGTAGAAGCCACAACGGGTAAGGCATCATCAGGTGCCACCCTTATATTATTTACCACCGGACTTGGGACACCAACGGGTAACCCGGTATGTCCAGTGATTAAAGTAGCCACCAATTCATCTCTTGCCAAAAGAATGAAAGACATTATTGATATTGATTGCGGACCTATTATTAGTGGTGAAAAAACCATTGAACAAATGGGTGTAGAAATTTTAGAATATTGCATTAAGGCAGCGAGTGGTGAAGTGACTCCAAAAGCAGTGCTATTAAACCAAGACGATTTTATTCCGTGGAAGCGCGGCGTTTCTTTATAATTATTTTTTATGTTTTCATTAGTTAATAAAACAGCAGTGATTACCGGCGGCGGTAGTGGTATTGGAAAAGCAATAGCGGTAACATTTGCAGCAAGGGGTGCAGCAGTGCATGTGTTAGAATTAACCACAAAAGCTGCAGCTGACACTAAATCAACTATTACGGCTGCTGGCGGAAAAGTGAGTGTACATGCTTGTAATGTTGCTAGTAAAGACGAGGTAGATAATGTGTTTGCATCGATTGGTGCTATTGATATTTTAGTAAACAATGCCGGTGTTGCACATATTGGTAAAGCCGATACAACACCCGAATCAGATTTTGACAGGGTAATGTCTATCAATGTAAAAGGTGTGTATCACTGCATTGCTGCTGCTATACCAGGCTTTCGGGCCAATGGTAGCGGCGTTATCATTAACATGGCTTCCATTGCTGCGTGGGTAGGACTTGCCGATCGTTTTGTGTATTCTACTGCAAAAGGCGCTGTTATGGCTATGACGCTTTCTGTTGCAAAAGATTACATGCATGAAAATATAAGGTGTAATTCTATTTCACCTGCGCGCGTGCACACACCTTTTGTGGATGGATTTATTGCAAAAAATTATCCGGGTAAAGAAGCTGAAATGTTTGAAAAATTATCTGCATCACAACCCATTGGTAGAATGGCAAAGCCCGAAGAGGTAGCCGCACTCGCACTTTATTTAGCCAGCGATGAAGCTTCATTTATTACAGGATGTGACTATCCAATAGATGGTGGATTTATAAAACTCAATAATTAATTTTTTAGATTTAAATAGAGCAAGCAATGAAACTTATAAGATTTGGACATGAAGGAAATGAAAAACCGGGCATCATGATAAATGATACTTGGTATGATGTATCGGGTATTGTAGCTGATTACAACGAAGCTTTTTTTGCAAACAACGAAATTGAAAAAATTAAATCGGCTATTGCTGCGGGTATATCTCTTCCAGTTGTAGATCCTTCTACCAGACTCGGTTCTGTAGTTGCGAGGCCTTCAAAAATTGTTTGTATTGGCCTTAATTACGTAGACCACTGTCTCGAAACCAATGCACCTATTCCAGCAGAGCCCGTTTTATTTTTTAAATCTACTACGGCACTTTGTGGTCCTAATGATGATGTGGTGATTCCAAAAAATAGCGTAAAAACAGATTGGGAAGTAGAGCTTGCTTTTGTGATTGGTAAAAAAGCTTCTTATGTAGAAGAAGCTGATGCACTTGATTATGTAGCAGGCTACTGCTTACACAATGATTATAGTGAAAGAGAATTTCAATTAGAAAGAGGTGGACAATGGGACAAAGGAAAAGGTTGCGATACGTTTGCACCACTTGGACCATTTTTAGCAACCCCCGATGAAATTGCAGACGTAAACAATTTAAAAATGTGGTTAACTGTAAATGGTAAAACCTATCAAAATAGTAACACGTTAAACCTCGTTTTCAAAATACCTTTTTTGGTGCATTACTTAAGCCAGTTTATGACGCTTTTACCGGGCGACGTCATTAGTACAGGAACCCCTCCTGGCGTAGGTTTGGGCATTAAACCAGAACCTGTTTATGTAAAGCCTGGTGATGTTATTGAACTAGGCATCGAAGGACTAGGCACTAGTAAACAAACAGCGGTTGCGTATACAAAAAAATAAAAACATGGCAGCACAACAATATTTTTTAGCACTCGATTTAAAAGATGATCCTGCATTAATTGCGGAGTACAAAGCATACCATCAAAATGTGTGGCCAGAAATTATTGAAAGCATTAAAACTGCTGGCATTACCTGTTTAGATATTTACTGTGTAGCCAACCGTTTATTTATGGTGTTAGAAGCGAATGAAAATTTTTCTTTTGAAGCAAAGTCTGCGGCAGATGCTGCCAACGAAGTGGTTCAAAAATGGGAAACATTGATGTGGACCTATCAACAAGCAATGCCAGGATCAAAGCCCGGAGAAAAATGGGTGCTACTAGAAAAAATATTTACACTTCCTCAATAAAACAATATGGAACTAGGACTTTCAAATAAAGTGATTGTTGTGTCGGGTGGCGCTAAAGGCATCGGTTATGGCATTGCTAAAGTATTAGCAAAGGAAGGAGCTACCGTTTGTATTATTGGGCGCAGTGCTGCTGATAATAAAGTAGCTGTCGATGCCCTAATTGCTA